>ERZ857972.19-NODE-19-length-268138-cov-41.308192_pt1 | contig 268138 bp, 245 predicted proteins | sample MGYA00519757_ERZ857972 | MGnify/ENA primary metagenome ERZ857972 (study PRJEB31778, sample SAMEA3449383) | human gut metagenome | biome: human gut; feature: human-associated habitat; material: faeces | place: United Kingdom | collected 2010/2012 ...
TAGTCACCACAAGTGCTACCATTGTTATTCCATTTTTTTCCTTTAGATTACCTGTATGCTCCCTCAAGGGTTTCAACGTTTTTCTATTTTTTATATTTTTACTTTTATTATCAAAATCATCCCTGTTTTCCATAATGAATAATTCTCCTTTACGTTATTATGTTATTCTTTTTTTACAGGTTGTTCCTGTAATTATAAATATAACATATTTCCCTATTGTAATCAATATTTAAGCAAAATGTCATATATTTGTAAAAAAGAAGAAACATTTTTGTAACATTTACAGTATGTTCCTGTAAGATATTATTAAATTTTATTATAAAATAAAAAGAAATTAATTAACTCATAGATTTAACCTATTAAATTAAAATTATTCTAGAAGTTTAGATTGTTTTTTTATTGTTTATTTAACATATAAATTAATTTTTTATGAAAGGAAATATATAAAAATGAAAGTAAAAACATTAAACGGAAACAAAAACATAATAGGACAAAATATCAAAAAATTTAGAAGAGCAAAAAAAATGTCACAACCAGAAATATGCAGGCAACTTGACTTATTAGGTGTTACAATGTATAACTGTGATATTTATGAAATCGAATATGGTAAAAAAACCGTTAAGGATTTTGAAGTTTTAGCTTTTTGCAAAGTTCTAGGAATTACTCTTGAAGAATTATATTCTAACACAGATAAATACTATGAAGCATAAAAATTTTATTCAAAAAATCACAATTTCAAAAGGGATACACCTCTAAATGTACCCCTTATTATAATTCAAAAATATCTAATTTAATAACTACAAATTTCAACACTTTAAAAAATCCCTACTATTTTTCCATCACCATCAATATCAATCTGTTCCGCAGCAGGAATCCTTGGAAGTCCAGGCATAGTCATTATTTTACCCGCAATAGCAACCACAAATCCTGCACCCGCTTTTAAATTAATCTCTCTAATTGTAATTTTAAAAGGCTCTTTACACTCCAAATTTTTGCTATCATCTGAAAATGAATATTGAGTTTTTGCAATACAAACAGGCAATTCTCTATAACCCATTTTTTCTATTCTTTCAATTTCTACAAGTGCTTCTTCTTCAAATTTTACACCTTCTGCACCATAAATTTCTTTTGCTATTTTCTCAATTTTTTCTTTTATTCCATCTGATAAATCATAAATAAATTTTAGATTATTTTCTTGTTTTCCATTTTCAAAATTTATATTCTTATCTACTCTATCATTGCCTTCCACATCCACAGAACTACAATCTTTTTCATCAACAATATTTGCTATTTTTTGAGCAATGTCTATAGCGCCTTCCCCGCCTTTTGCCCAACCTTCTACAAGACTAACCTCAACATTTTTTTCTTTCAAAGTTCCTTGGACATACTCTATTTCTGCTATTGTATCTGTATTATATTTATTTATTGCAACAATTACATTTAAGCCAAATTTATCTTTCAAATTTTCTATATGTCTAAATAAATTATTCATTCCCTGTTTTAATCCTGCAATATTTTCTTCTTGGATTTTATCTTTTTCAACTCCACCATGGTATTTTAATGCCTTTATTGTTGCAACAATAACAACAGCGTCAGGCTTTATTCCTGCTTTTCTACATTTTATATCCATGAATTTTTCTGCACCCAAATCTGCACCAAATCCAGCCTCTGTAATTGTATAGTCTGCTAATTTCATTGCCATTTTTGTAGCAATTATGCTATTACATCCATGAGCAATATTCGCAAAAGGTCCTCCATGAATTATTGCAGGTGTATGTTCTAATGTTTGAACCAAGTTAGGCTTTATTGCATCCTTTAAAAGAACTGCCATTGCACCTTGTGCATTTAAATTTTTTGCATATACTGGTTCTTCTTTTGAATTATAACCAATTATTATATTTCCAAGTTTTTCTTTTAAATCTTCCATGTTTTCTGCCAAGCATAATATAGCCATTATTTCAGATGCAACAGAAATATCAAAACCATCCTCCCTTGGAACTATATTTTTTTCTCCCGAAAGTCCAGTTTCTATTTTTCTTAGTTGTCTGTCATTTAAATCTACACATCTCTTCCATGTTACTTTTTTTATATCAAGTTCATTTCCAAAATAAATGTGGTTATCTATCATACTTGATAATAAATTATTTGCTGATGTTATTGCATGTATATCACCTGTAAAATGAAGGTTTATATCTTCCATTGGAGCCACTTGAACATATCCGCCACCAGTTGCTCCACCTTTTATTCCAAACACAGGTCCTAATGATGGTTCCCTTAAGGCTAATATTGATTTTTTTCCTATTCTAGAAAGTCCATCTGCAATAGCTATTGAAACTGTAGTTTTTCCTTCTCCTAATGGTGTAGGATTTATTGCAGTTACAAGTATTAATTTTCCATCTTTTTTATTTTCTAATTTTTTATATACATTATTAGAAATCTTTGCTTTATACTTTCCATAACATTCTATGTCATCTTCATCTATATTCAATTTTTTTGCTATTTTATCTATTCTTTCTAATTCCACTTTTTCTGCTATTTCAATATCTGTCATTTACCTGCACCTCTCTTTTTCTTATTTTAAAGACGATTGCTTTAGATATTTTTTCCAAAAGTAATCGTCTTATTTTTATGCTATAATTCCTACTATAACACCAAGCAATGCACCCACAAAAACTTGGACAGGTGTGTGTCCTAAAACTTCTACTAATCTCTCTGAAACTTGAACACCTGTAAGTCCGGGAGTTTCTATTATTTTATTTAACAGAGCTGCTTGTTTACCTGCCGCCCTTCTAACTCCACATGCATCATACATAACAACAAATGCCATTATTAATGCCAATGCAAAAATTGGTGTGTCAACTCCTTGGTATTTTCCTATTAAAGTTGCCAATGACACTACTATTGCAGAGTGTGAACTTGGCATACCACCTGCTCCTATTATTCTTTTAAAATTAAATTTTTTTGTTGTTATTAAATCATATAAAACCTTATACAATTGGATAAAAAACCATAATAAAAATGGTATATATATGTATTTATTTTGTATAAACTGGTTAAAAGTATTCACTGACATTCTCCTTATTCTTCAGACACGAAATTTTCCTCTTTTACTTCTCCATCTTTTTCAAGTAAAATTGTTATTTTCTTTTCTGCATCTTCTAAAATTTTATTACATTGTTTTGATATTTTTATTCCTTCTTCAAATTTAGATATTGATTCATCTAAATTTAAGTCGCCTTTTTCTAATTCTGTTACTATATTCTCTAAGTCACTCATATTTTTTTCAAAATTTGATGTAGCCATTTTAATTATCCTTTCATTTTTATTTTGTATTTTCTGAATCTCTTCTATCAAATTCTTCAAAATACATCATTGTTTCATCATTATTATTTGAGACAACATTTTCTTCTTTTTTATTTGATATTTTCGCTCTAACAACTATTATTAGTGTTATTATTGTAGCAATAGTTATTAAAATTTTTGCACCATTTGTCATTTCAATTTCCTTTCTATAAAATTTCAGCCTGTTTTGTTCCATCTGAAAATTTTAAATCTATTTTATCTCCTGTATTTACATCTTTTGCACTCTTTATTATATTATTATTTTTTTCAACTAAAGAATATCCTCTTGTTAATGTTTTTAAAGGGCTTAGTGTATCAAGTTTTGCAACTAATTCCACATACTTAGTCTTTTCTTCTTTTTGTTTTGTTTTAATAATATTTTCTAATTTTTTAATATATGTATCTACCTTTAAATAATTATCATTTATATTTCTTAAAGGCTCTTTAAATACTCTACTTGACATACATTTTTCATATCTTAATTTCATTATTTCAACTTTTTTTACTAAACTTAATCTCAATCTATTTTGATATGAATTTATTTTTTGTTTAACCTCATACACATCAGGTACCGCAAGTTCTGCTGCTGCAGATGGTGTTGGTGCACGCAAATCTGCTACAAAGTCTGATATTGAAAAATCCGTTTCATGTCCTACTGCAGAAATTACAGGTATTTCTGAATTATAAATTGCATGTGCAACAATTTCTTCGTTAAATGGCCATAAATCTTCTAATGAACCACCACCTCTTGCAAGAATTAAAACATCTGCTAATTGGTTTTTATTCATAAATTTTATACCATCTGCTATCTTTTCTGCTGCTCCTTCACCTTGTACAGGCACTGGATATAATCTAATATTCACATTTGGATTTCTACGTGTACTTACATTAATTATATCTCTTATTACTGAGCCTGTTTGTGATGTTAAAACACCTATTATTTTAGGCATTTGTGGTATTGCTTTTTTATGTTCTTCTGCAAAATATCCTTCTTGCTCTAGTCTTTGTTTAAGTTCTTCATATTTTTTATATAAAATTCCTACGCCATCTTCCTGCATTGCTTTTACATAAATTTGATATACACCATCTCTTTCAAAAACTGATACTCCACCAAGTACAAAAACTTTCATTCCATCTTTTGGCATAAAATTAAGTTTTTGAGCATATGTTTTAAACATTACACATTTGATTAATGAATTTTCATCTTTTAGTGTAAAATACATATGCCCTGTATAGTGATTTTTAAAGTTTGATATTTCCCCTTTTATCAAAACATTATTCAAATATTCATCATCAGCAATTTTATTTTTTATATAACTATTTAACTCAGTTACACTTATTGCCATATCCTCATATCTCATAAAATTACATTTCCTTTACTACACTTGCTAATATTCCATTTACAAAGTTTTTAGATTTATCTTCTCCATATTTTTTTGCTAATTCAACTGCTTCATTTATTGAAACTTTATATGGTACATCTGTAAATTTAATTTCATAAATTGCAAGTTTTAAAATAGTTAAATCCATTTTAGAAATTCTGCTTAATTTCCATTCTTCTTTTAAGTTTGTTTCAATATCTTTTAAAATTTCTTCTTGATGTTCTTCTATTCCATTTACTGCATTTTCTATATATTTTTTTGCTTCTTCGTCTGTAATGTTGTTGCTTTCAAAATATAAGTTGATTTGTTCTTGTACATTTTCTACTTTTTGAATTTCTAAACTATATATCAATTTGAAAGCATTTTCTCTCATTTCTGTTCTATTCATTTCTATTTTCATTCCTTCCCCAAAGCACAATTTTCCAAAATTATAATTATTATTAATATTGCATTTTATAAACTACATTTTGTCTATGAATTATTTTAACTTTGCATTTTATAAACTACATTCTGTCTATGAATTTTTTTAATTTTGCCTTAACATCATCTTTATTTTGTTGTACATAATTTCCAACAAATGCACCTGCTAATATTATTAAAATTCCAATAATTACATCATATAATCTAGTTGCTAATAAAACTATTGCAATTATTACTCCAATTATTGCTCCTTTGTATTGATTAATAAATTTTTTGAAATCGTCCATATTATCTCACCCTTTCACAACATAGAACTCCAATTTTAAGCCTCTGTTTTTTGTTTTTCTTGAACTGCTTTTTTTACTGTTATATTTACTTGTTTTACCTCTAAATCTGTTGTTTCTTTAACTTTACTTTTTATTTTATCTTGTAAATCTTTTGATAAATCTTTTATTACTGTGTCTGAACCAACTACTAAATTAACAAAAATATTTACATTGTTGTCTTTGTCTAATTCTACTTTTGATGATACATCTTTTGCCATTTTGTATTGTTTTGTTACTGCTTCTACTAAATTTTCTATTGTTTCTTTTGATATCATTAATTTACCATTTTCGTTTGCTAATAAAACACCTTGTTTATCTTTCATTTCTTGTTTTGATGTTGGATCAAAGAAAATACATCTAATTGATAATAGTATAAATACTATGCTAACTCCCAAAATTATTCTTGATGATGTTCCATATAGTAATAAGTTTTTAACTAAATTTTGTACTACATTTATGTCCAACCATCCAAAGATTAATAAACATGCTATTATTGATAATATTAATATTATATTTGAATATATTATTAGTGTAAGTTTTTCTATAAATTTCATTTTTTATTCCATTCCTTTCGCAGGCCAATTTTATTGGCTTTTTTCTTAATTTTTTTATTTTTGTTTTCATTTGCAATTTTTTAGTTTTGTTCTTCGTTGCTTTTTTGTTCTTTTGAAGTATTTTCGTTTTTAGAAATATTTGTATCTACTCCTTGTACATGTACATTTACTTCTTCTACTTTAAATCCTGTCATTCCTTCTACTGATTTTTTTACTCTATTTTGTATTTCGTATGCTACATCTGGTATTCTTGAGCCATATTCTACAATGATGTTTACATCTATTTTTGCTTTATTTTCTGTTTTGTCAACTTTTATTCCTTTAGACATATTTTTCTTTCCACTAAATACTTCTGATATTCCTCCTGCAAATCCTCCTGCCATTGATGCTACGCCTTGTACTTCTGATACTGCAACTCCTGCAATTACTGCAATTACATCATTTGATATTTCTATTCCATTTTCTGTGTCTTCTACTTCTTCATTTTGTTTTGTTTCTTCTTTTTGCTGATTTGTTTCATCTTGTTTCTCTATTTTTTCTGTATTTTCGCTTGTTTCAATTTCTGCTTGATGTTCTTCTTTTTTTACAACTTCTTCCTTGCTTTCATTTTCTTCCATTTCAATTCCTCCTTTTTTGAAATTTTAAGAATGTGCAAAGTTTTTATATTATCGTTTTTTATAATATAAAAAATTGATATACTTAATACTTTATAAGTATATCAATTTTTGGTATTTTTTACAACCTTTTTGTGCATTTTTTTACTAATTCTTTAAAAATTGATTGTTTTTATTCAAAGACTTGAAATTCTTCTATTTTATTGCCTCTCAAGAAATCCCCAATACTCATTCTTTTAGCATTTTCACCTTGAATTTCTAAAACACTTAAAATTCCTTGTTTTGTTTTAATAAATAATCCATCTCTTTGGTCTGAAACAAGTACAGTTCCATTTCTAAACATTTTGATATTTTCTTCATCATATCCAATATTTTTAGCAATATCAACTTTCCAGAATTTTATTTTAGAACCATTCAAAAATGTATAAGCACCCATAATAGGATTTAAACCTCTAACAAGATTTTTTATTTCTTGAGCAGTTTTATTTTCCCAGTCAATTTTAGCCATATCTTTGCTAAGCATTGGTGCAACTGAAAAATCATCTCCTTGTTTTTCTCTTGGTGCAGTTCCATTTTCAATTTGTTTTAATGTTTCCACTAACAATTCCCCACCAATTTTAGATAACCTATCCCACAATTCTCCTGTTGTTTCGTTTTCACCAATTTCAACTTCTTGTTTTAAAATCATATCACCTGTATCCATTCCAACATCCATATACATTGTTGTTACACCAGTTGTTTTATCGCCATTTAAAACAGCCCATTGGATTGGTGCAGCACCTCTATATTTTGGAAGTAAAGAACCATGTACATTTATACAACCTAATCTTGGTATATCTAATATTTCTTTTGGTAATATTTTTCCATATGCTACAACACATATAACATCTGGATTCAAGGCTTTTATTTGTTCTATAAATTCTTCATTTTTTCTTACTTTTTCCGGTTGAAATATTTCTAATTTTTTTTCTAACGCAAATTCTTTCACAGGTGACGCAACTAATTTCATACCTCTTCCTTTTGGTCTGTCTGGATTTGTTACAACTCCTAATATATTATAACCTGCATTATATACTGCCTCTAAACTGTCTCTTGCAAAATCAGGTGTTCCCATAAATAAAATATTCATTTTAAGCACATCCTCTCTAACTTAATTGTTGGAAAAAAATTAAATTTTGGAATTACACCGTAGCCCAAAATAGTAATTATTTTTCAACAAAGTCCTTATTTTTCAGGCTCCACATACTCCAAAGTACCAGGAACAATTTTATCAACAAAAACTTCTCCCTCTAAATGGTCATACTCATGACAAATAGCCTGTGCCAACAAGTCTTTAGCCTTAACTTTAACTTTTTTTCCATTTCTATCAGTATATTCTGCCGTAACTTCATCTGGTCTTACAACTTTTGCAAATTGATTTGGAAAACTTAAACATCCTTCTTCAACTTCTCTTTCACCTTTCGTTTTTAAAATAATCGGATTTATAAAAACAATTGGTCCTTTGTCGTCATATAAATCTATAACAAAAACTCTTTTTAAAATTCCAACCTGCACTGCTGCAAGTCCCACACCATTGTACTTATGCATTGTGTCTATCATATCGTCTATTAATGTTTGTAGTTTTTCATCTATTGTTTCAATTTCTCTTGATTTTTTACTTAAAATTTCGTCTCCTTCATATCTTAGATTTCTTATTGCCACTTTTCTTCCCCCACTTCTATATTATTAATTTATACCATATTATTTGGATTTACATCAACTGAGACCTTAGTATTTTTGTAATTTTCACTATATATCTCTTTTAACAAATCATTTAAAACTCCGTTTGCCTGTTCATTCATATTACCTTTTATAATAATTCTCCACCTAAACCTATTTTGAATTTTATCTATTGGTGATGGCATTGGTTTAAAAGTTTTAAATTCTTCATTATTAAAATTTTTAATTAGATATTCATATGCTTTATTTGAAACTTTTTTTATCTCCGCTTCGTTCAAACTATTAAATCCAATTATTATTATATCGCAAAATGGCGGATATTTCAACTGTTTTCTTAAAGTGATTTCAGTTTCGTAAAATTCTTGATAATTTTGTTTTTGTGCATCTTGAATACTAAAATTTTCTGGATTATATGTTTGTATTATAACTTTTCCCGGCAAATTCTCTCTTCCGGCTCTTCCAGCAACCTGTGTTAAAATTTGAAACGTCCTTTCTGTCGCCCTGTAATCATCAATATTTAATGAACTATCTGCAGCTATAACACCTACTAATGTTACTTTTGGAAAATGATGTCCTTTTACAACCATCTGTGTTCCAATTAATATATCAATACCATCATTTTTAAATTTGTTTAAAATTTGTTCATGTGAATTTTTCTTTGTTACTGTATCTACATCCATTCTTATTGTTTTAGCCTGTGGAAATTGTTTTAATATCTCTTGCTCTAATTTTTGTGTTCCTGTTCCAAAATATCTTATTTTATCACTTCCACACTCTGGACATTTTGTAACAACTTTTTCTTCATATCCACAATAATGACATTTTAATTTATTTTCATAACTATGATATGTCATACTAATATTGCAATTCTTACATTTAACAGTGTACCCACAATTTCTACACATTATAAATGTTGAATATCCTCTTCTATTTAAAAACAAAATTGTTTGTAATTTATCTTTTAAATTCTGTTCTATTGCTTGATATAAATCAAAACTTAACATTGACCTGTTTCCATTTGCAAGTTCTTGTTTTAAATCTACAATTTCTACTTTGGGTAAATTAGAATTATTTGCTCTTTTAGTTAATTCCAATAATGTAATTTTTTCTGTTTCTTTTGCATTATAAAATGTTCTTAAATCAGGTGTTGCACTTCCTAGGACTAACGGAACATTTTCTTGTTTTGCAATTTTCTTTGCAACTTCTTTTGCATCATACTTTGGGCTCGCTTCTGATTTATATGAACTGTCATGCTCTTCATCAATTATGATTATCCCCAAATCTTTGACTGGTGCGAATATTGCAGACCTTGCACCTATAACAATTTTTGCTTTATTTTCTTTTATTCTTTCCCATTCATCATGTCTTTCCCCTATTGATAATTTACTATGTAAAACCGCTATTGTTTCTTTTCCAAATCTTGATATAAATCTATCTAACATTTGTGGTGTTAATGATATTTCTGGTACTAAGACAATTGCAGATTTTCCCACTTTTTGAGCCTTATCTATTAACTGTAAATATACTTCTGTTTTTCCTGAACCTGTAACACCATATAGCAAAAATTCTTCATATTTTTTTCTATCCATACTTGTTGATATTTTGTTGAAAGCATTTTGTTGTTCTTCTGTTAATTTTAAATTATTTGTATTTTCTATGTTTTTGTTTTCCAATGGATTTCTCTCAACTTTTTGTTCAACCAATTCTAGATATCCATTTTTTATTAAAGTATTTACTATTGCTCTTGAACAGTCTGTAAATGCCTCTATATCTGGCATTGTACATCCCTCATTATCCTTTACAAAATTCAAAATTCTAATTTGTTTTTCAGATTTTATTTCCTTAGTTTCTATTTCAAAATTGATTTCTTCAAAGTCTTTTTTTAAATATACAACATTTATTTTTTTGTCTTGTATTCTTTTATTTACGTCTTTTGCATTTGTTCCTGGTGTTTGCATTAACCTAATACAGTCTGATATATTGCAGAAGTATCTTTTTGCCATCCAGTTTGCTAGTTCTATTTGCTTGTTTGTTAGTCCATTTTCTACTTTTGCTATGTCTTTTATTTCGTATTGTGATTTTTCTTTTATTTTGACTACATGTGCTTCTTCTAGTGTTTTCATTTTTCCAAATGGTACTAATACTTTGCTTCCTATTAGTATTAGTTCTTCCATTTCTTTTGGTATGTTGTAGTCAAATGTTCTGTTTAGTTGTTTTGCTTTGCTATTTATTATTACTTCTGCTACCAATTGCTTCCGCTCCTTTTTGTTTTTTCTGTTTTGAATTATATCATATTGTTTGATGGATTTCTAGAAATTTTTTCAAAAAAATATAACTATGTAAATTCAAAAATTAAATTTTATATTTACATAGTTATATTTTAACACCCTTATATTTTTTTGTTTATCGAGATTGTCAAGTTTTAGAACTTTCCGTAAAACTTGACAATCTCGATCTAGGTACAAGAATTTTTCAAAGTGCTACTGAGCGACCAGCACTGAGCGGAACCCAGCAGTGTAAGTGCTATAACCATCAGAACGACTGAAAGAGAACAAACCGGCCCCACTACGGTCCCAATAAGCGCCTCCACGTACGAAGAACGGACCGTACAAACCTGCAAAGTAAGAGTAGTCCCCATTCCATGAAGTATTTTCTGTACCTGCTGTAGATGTTTCTTTTATTGCATCTCCATATTTTGTATTCTTTTTATAGTTTGCTTCATTTGTTTTTAATAAATTTTCGTCTGTCCATGAAACTCCAGTATTGTCAACAGAAGTATCTGTTTCATAAACTGTTACATATTCAGAGCTTTTTCCATCTTTTAAAGAATACATCAACGAACTACCAAACTCATTTAATCTACTGTTACCGTTATTAACTAAAGAAGCAGATCTTTCCCATGTTCCACCAGACATATCATATATTCCGTATATTGTTCCAGTTGTACTTGCCAATTCTCCTCCAGTTTGATTCCAAGCTATCGCATCTGTATTTGTTGTATTTGCAGCATCTTCCTCTTTTGCTGCATATCCTGTCATTGCATATACAAAATTACTATTATCTCCCATATTTACATTGTTGATTCTAATATTTTTATTATACAATCCATATTGGCTTTGTCCTAAATATGCTACTGCTCCCCATTCACTGTTTTTTATTAAATGGCTATCTGTTGAATTTTTTAATCCATATACGTTATTAGAATCTCCTGCAATTGCCTTTGATATATTAAAAGCATCATTATGATTAATATAATTCATTGAATATTTACCACCCTGAAATGTTGGATATTTTATTGCTGTTGTTTTTGATCCATAAACTCCATCAAGATAATTTCTTGCATCTTCATTTTTTCCTGCAGTAGTATATCCATATGTTTGCGAATAATTTACTGAACTTGAATATTTTTCTTTATCTGCATCAACTAAATTTTTATCAAAATACCCTGCTTCAAATTTTGAAACCCAAATACCTGTTAATTCTTTTTTCCATCCTCCATTTGCATATCCTATACTACTTTCATTTGTAAATGCTGGATGTACTACATAATCTTTTGTTGCATCTGGGATATCTGTTTCTGATGTTTGCCTTTTTGCTGTTTGCAATTTTCCATCTTTATCATAGTAATTGTCTGTTGTTCCTACCAAAAATACCACATCAAAAGTTTGATTACTTTTATTTATTTTATATGCATACCTTGGTATCCATACCCACATACTTCCATCTTTTGTTTGAGAATTTGCCCATTTCTTAGTATCGTAATCATACCAATTAACATCACTTTTATTTGTTTGTATAGTCTGTCCTTCTTTGCTATCATCGGGTTCACTAAATTTTATTGGGTTTAAACCTGTCATCAGCCTTGGACTATTTACTTTTTTGCTTTGATTCCAACCTAATTCATTCGAAACAGTAACAGTTTTTTTGCCTAAATCAATTTCATCACCATGCACCACATTTACAATATATGTTCCTGCATTATCTACTGTAAATTCCAAATCATTTGAAATTTGCCATTTTTCTTCTGTGTTTAATTTATATTTAACCTGCCAATTATTAATGTATCCATCATAATTATTAATTGAAACAATAATTTTACCAACATTTCCTTCTATACTAGAACTAACCTCAAATGCCCCTTTATTACTATTCTTATTATGATATTCCACATTATACATTCCATCATCCATTTGGTCTATCATATAATACGTAACATTTTTATATTTAAAACCTTCACACGAAACAACATACCTATAATCAACATTTATCAAATAACTTCTTTCTATTCCACTTAAATCAAAATCACTTTTTATCTCACTAACACTAAAAAACTTAAAACCCTTCTTAACTTCATCCTTTTTATCCTCTTTACCCTTATAAATAATACTCTTTACTTCTTCTTTTTCAAGAATTTCCTTTTGTGCATTATTTAAATCTTGGCCTTTACTAGAATCATTATTTTCATTTAATTCATTTACTTTCGTTTGTAGTAATTGCAACTCTGTTTTTAGTTTACTATATTTTGAATATTCTAAAGCAGATGTTCCAGCAGTCGCCCCAATTGATGTTACTATCAAAAGTAAAACTATTGTTATTATTAGAGCCTGTAACGTTACGCCATTTTCATTTGTTAATATCATTATTAACCTCCATTTTCAACTTTATTATTGTTGAATATTTATTTTTAATATTTTATAATTTTATTTTATCCCTATTAGTATAGCACGAAAACCCCAATCACCCAATGGATATCCATTACTACCCGAAATAATAAAAAACTTTGCACCGTCTCCCCAATGATATGGGCCACCTCTTCCACAAAAAGAATTATTTTCAAATGGAAATCCAAGATAATTATAACCAAATACATACTGAAAATTCTCACCATTTCCATTTAATGATAGAAATTCAAGAATTCCATCTCCATATCCATATTTATCATTTTTTAAACTAAAATATTTTTTTAAATTGCTATCTGAATTATCATTACTTTCATCATATGGATATGTCGTCACATGTTCAGTACTATATGTCTTATAACCTTCTACATTTTTATTAGTATTTGCAAACTGTTTAGCATTATCAATCAACGTCTGACTACCATTTGTTATATACGCAGATTGCAATTCATGCAAACATCCAACTAAATCATATACTCCTGTTATATTTTGTGTTGAACTTCCCCTTTGTCCTATTTCTGTATACCATGCATATGATGTTATTTTTCCATCTTCATTTGTTATAACATCGCCATAAGGTGGTTTTTCAATGGAAGCATTATAAGTTCCAATTCTATTTTTATTTGCATATCCAGTTATACCAAAAACATAATATCCACCAGAGTTTTTGACATATACATTATTGGACATTAAAACATCCTCTCCGTCTAACCCATATGAACTTTGTGTTAAATATTCAACTGCTCCCCATTCACTATTTTTTGACATATGAGAATCCGTTTCATTACCATCTAAACCATATATATTGTTTGATGCAGTTAAATTTCTAGCCAATTCATAAGCTTCGCCAATTCTAATTATATTATATGCATATGTTCTTCCTAAAAAAACAGGGAAGTCTTTTCCAGTTGAACTTTGCACTTTTGTAACATCATTATTTCCGCTTGCAAAACCCGCTTGAAATTTAGCTACCCAAAAGCCCGGAATTTCATCTCTCCACTCGCCATTCATATAATGATTATTTTTTCCTTTTTCACTTCCATCTTCAAAAGCAGGATGTATATGATCATAATTTTTGTCTACTTGTTTTTTACTTGTTCTAATAAATTTAACATCAACATTTTTTCCACTTATTTTATATTCATATCTTGGTATCCACACCCAATAACCAGTAATTTGTCCTTCACTATTTTTGGTTATCGCATTTGCCCATTTTTTCTTATCATAACTAAACCATTTTTTCCACTCTTCATCTTTGCTATTTTCTGTCAATTCAACAGTATTATTATTATCATCAAAATATACTGGAATCATACCTGTCATTATCTTAGGAGAATTAGAAACCCCATTCCAACTTCCATCTTGTTTTTTATAATCAACAACAGCATCCACATCTATATTTTGTTGTCCTAAGTCTATTTCATCTCCATGTACAACTTTTATATTATATGTTCCAGATTTTTCAACAACAAATTCTAGATTATTTGAAATATGCCATTTTTCTTCAGTATTCAACTTATATTTTACCTGCCAATAATTAACATATCCACCATAATTAGTAATTGTTACAACAATTTTGCACTCGTCTCCTTCTGCTTTTGTAGTTACTTCATATGCCTGTTCTGAATTATCTGGATTTTTATTCTTATTATGATATTCTACATTATATATTCCACCATCCATTTGATCTGTAATATAATAAATATTATTTTTATATTTGAGCCCTTCACAAGATACCACATATCTATATTCTACATTTATCAAATAACCTCTTTCTATTCCGTCTAAATCAAACGTATTTTTTATATCATTTGGTGTAAAATATCTAAATCCATTTGTTACCTTTGCTTTGTCTTCTTCACTTCTGTTATTATAAATAATATCACTTATTTCTTTTTTATTAAGAATTGCTTTTTGTGCATCAGTTAATTCTTGTCCATTACTATATTCTTTTTTTTCATTTAATTCATTTACTTTCGTTTGTAGTAATTGCATCTCTGTTTTTAGTTTACTATATTTTGAATATTCTAAAGCGGATGTCCCAGCAGATGTTCCAATTGATACTAATATCAAAAGTAAAACTATTGTTATTATTAAAGTATGTATCGTTACACCATTTTCATTTGTTAATACCATAATTTTCTCCATATTTTATTTTTAATCAATGTATTGTTTTTCCTGGATATATTATAACAAATAATCTACTATTGATAAATAGTTTTTTAACATTTTTTTAAAATTTTATTGTAAAATTATACAAAGTGCGTGAGTAAGATTTTAGAACACAGACTCACAATAATAAAAGAGTATTCGGTGGCATATCTTGGTGTGGATTTAGAATTGTAAAAAATTTGGATTCCTTCCTTGATTTATAATCTCTGCAGTTTGTACCGCTCTCTTTAATGGCGAACATAAAATTAAATCTATTTCTTCATTTTTTCAAAGAATTTCTTGTTTCTTCTGCTTGTTTGATACCTTTTTCATTTAATTCTATATCTGCTTTTCATTTTACTTTTTTTATAGGTTCCATTCTGTCTGTAAATATCTTATTATTGTTTTTCTTATTAACATGTTCGGTCATCTTATTCGGTTATCTTGTTCGGTTTATTTTAGAATTTCCCAATAACCTTTTCTATCTGATCCAACTCTTTCAATTTTTCCTCTTTCTTTCAAATGAGATAATAAAGTAGAAATAGTTCTTCTTGATACATTCAATTTATTTGAAAGTTCTACTTGAGTTATATTAGGATTTATTTTTAATAATCCTAATAATTTTATCTCATTATCTGTGCAATTTTCTGTGAAATTATCTGTGCAATTTTCTGTAATATTCTGTGCAATTATTTCTTGTTTCTCTTTTCTAAAAGTAACTTTAAATGTTCCTCTTAAGTTTTCAAATTCTGGTTCAGGTAAATTCATTTTCTTCATCTCATCTCTCATTGTAGCAATACCTGTATGTCTATTTTCAACAATATCTGTAGTTTCTTCCAAAAGTCTAATAATAGTATTATTTCTAACTTCTAGCATATTGTCTGTACCTAAATTTTCTAATCTATTATTTCCATACAAATCACCTGGATTTAATATTTCTATTCTATCATCAAAAATTCTTACATAAATATATGAACCTTCTGTATTAAAACTATAATCCCTATGAATAAGTGCATTTGCAATAGCTTCTCTTAATGCTTTCATTGGATAAATAGGAATATCTTCTCGTTTTCCATTATCATCGATAATAACCCTAGCAGGAATATTTTTTCTAACAAATGATAAAGATGCTTCCAACATTTCTTCAATAGTTCCTTCAACTCTTTTGTTATCGTCAAACCTTTGTCCCATTTCTCCAACATCTCCAAGTTTTCTTCCTGGGACTACCACACAAGCAATAAATAGTTGCGGCAAATATCCTTGTGGATATTCTCCAAATACCATCATCCCTGCAAGTGTAGGATGTATTTCACCAGTACTATTTTCTATAATACCATTTAATTTTAATATCTTTTCATCTGAAAATTTTGAAAGGTTAGGTTTATCTTTCTTTATATTAGTTAAATAATTCGCCATTTTTTCTTGATTCAAGTCCTCAAACTCAGCTCTTTTAACAGGTCTTAAATCTTCTTCAATTCCATCAGTATAACTTTGTAAACTATATATTTCATAATCAGTCATATGCTCATCTGAATCTCCAATTCTTATATATGAGCCTTTGTTTATTCCTACATTTTTATAATAGCAAGGTTTCTTTTTCTGTGGTAATTCATTTATTTTAACAGCTAATAATTTTTTATTTTTATATGTAACTGCTAAAAATTCTGGTCTAATTTTAGGCTCAAGAGAAGTAGTACATAATGAAGTAATTTGTTTTTGCAAGTCATTTACATCATATACATCTTGCTCTATAAAATTATTATGCTCATTTATTCCAAATATTATAATTCCACCACGTTTATTAGCGAATGCAGAAATTGTATCATAACACTTTTGTGGACATCCTTTTTCAGCTGTTTTAGCTTCTATCTTGTCCGTTTCTGTTTGATATTCTTGCATATATTTTATTGCATCTATAACTTCTTTTTCGGTCATATAAAATCCTCCCTTACATTAATTAAGTAAGCTTAATTGCCCCTGTTGTTTAATTATGAAAAAAATTAACTGGAAATACTGTATTACATTATCATTAGGAAAGTTGTATAACTTTCCTAATATAAAATAAATCTGCAAATGTCTTTTGTTAACAAACACCTGCAGAAATTTATAATGGCTGGGGTACTGTGATTCGAACACAGGAATGGTGGAGTCAGAGTCCACTGCCTTACCGCTTGGCGATACCCCAATATAAAAACCAAATTTATACTATCACAAATTTTTATATTTGTCCATAGCCAAGCAACATAAAAAATCACATATTTACCCCAAATTCAATTCATTTCCAGCACCATCACCGCCATCAAACACAAACTCATCTCTTTCAACCGGAACAAACGGAATAGAATTATCAACAACAACATCAGTACTTATCTCAGTATTCACATTATTCAATTTCCCATCATCTTCAGCAAAACCCTCTGCAAACACCAACTTCAACATTCCATCAATATTCAAATTAGACAATTGAATCTCAACACTTTTCCCATCCTCTAACTCCTGAACCTGTCCACATTCAAAACTCACATCATTTATAAACTTATCACCAACCTTTATTTTAAAATGATTTTCATCCAAATTCACACTTTCCAAATTTTTATCAATTACTTTTATTTTTGCTACTACAACATGCGTTTTATTAGCATAATTTTTAAAATTTTCATCACTATTTTGAATACTAATTAATTCAATTTTAGGTCGTGTTCTATCAATACTAACATTTGCAATATTAAATTCATTTTGCATTACATATTTTGCATATATATTTGTACAATTCAACAACATCCCTGTACAAAATATAATTACAAAAAAGACCTTATTTTTTTTAATTTTTATCACTCCTTTACTCTTCTTCACCAAAAACAGTTACTTCAAATTGATATTTTTCTATATTTTTTCCATCTTTTGTATCTTGAACATCCACATTAGAATTTTCTTCATTTTCATATGGCCATTGCCACAACACCGTTAAATTAATCTTTTGATTTTTTGCAATTTTTCCTGATATTTTTCCAGAAACCTCATCCAAATTATTAGTTCTAAATAAATTTCTTCCATCTACTATTATTATAAAATTCAAATTTTGTGGTTTATCGCTTTTGCTTTTAAATTCAACTCTATACTTCAAATTATGATTTGAATTTAATACAATATTAAATTTTCCGCTAGTACCTGGTGCAATTTTTTTACTTACATTTTGGTCTAGAGTATCCGATAGATTTATTGATTTAAAACTTTTATTTTTATAATTTACCATAAAAGTATATTCTTCTTTTTCCTGAAATTTATTTTGATTTTGAAATATTTTTAGAAATAAAAAATCATCTTTTTTTACATTTTTTGAATTAATTTTAAGTTTGACTATAACACACAAAAATACCAAAATAACTATTAGCAAAATTTTAATAAATTTTTTCATATCATCACCTTATGCCTTTTCTTGCTCTGTATGAACTTTAATTTGTATTTTTTCTAATATATCATTTCCTACTTCCGTGTTTTCATTATCGTATGTAACTTTAATTTTATATTCCCTATCTTCTTTTTGGTTTTTTTCAATTTTCATAAATTCTGTTTTATTGTTATGCAATTCAATTTTATTTTCCCCTTGATATAATTCTATATTAATTGAATTGTCCAATTTTGCAAGTATTTCAATATAGTATTTCAAATCACACTCCGAAAGTTTTCCTTGGTCATTATAATTTTTTACTTTGAATATATATTCTCCATAATTTTTTGTTTCTGTTATATCTATTGCAGGGTTGTTTTCAACAATTAATATTGGTTCTGCAATTTGTGCTTTTGCATTTATAACATAGTCCTCAATTGATTTTGCCATACTGTATCCACAAAACATTAATAACATGATGATAAATATCATAAACCCTGCAGTTAAAAATTTGTTGGATTTTATTTCTTCTTCTTTTTTTATTTTTTCTTTGCAAAAAATTGGCAAATTGATATATTTTAAACTTTGATTTTTATTCAATTTTGTCTCATCCTTTCAAATATTTTTATATAAAGCACATTTTCATATTTTTTATGTTTTATTTCTGTGGTTGAACCTGCGTTCCTGTTACAACAACATCAAATCTATAATCACTGATGTTTTTTGCATCAATTGTATCTCTTTCGTCGTTTTCTGCAATTTCTTCTGGTGTGTTGCCTGTTTCATATGGCCATTCCCATTCAATTATAAAACTTCTTTGTTGCGCGTCTGTATCTCCATGGATTGTGCCAACTATCCAGTGATTAAGAAGTTCTATACTTTCAAATTCCTTACCGTCATATTTAAACTTTAAATTTTTTGGTTTTTCTGTTTCGTTTTGGAAGTTTACTGTATAAAATATTGCAACTCCTGATCCACTTCCGTCTATATTAATTTCAAAACTTCCTGCAGTTCCTGGTGCAATTCTTCCATTTGCTAATGTGAAATTGTATATTGTAGAATTTAATGAAATAGTTTGCATTTTTTCTTCATTTTCATTTACCTTGAATCTCCATTGTGCAATTTCTCCTACTCCATTCCCCGTTACTTTTGACATATATTTTGCATATGCCTGTCCTCCTATAAATGATACAAGTATTACAGCAATAACAATTACTATTAATACTATTTTTGTTTTCTTTTTCAATAGCATTCCTCCTCTTATTCAATTTTTAATTTTGGATTGTTTTTTCGATTTTAAAAATTATTTTGAATTAAATTATAAAAAATATGAAAATGTAATTTGATTATACTTCCATATTTTTGATTTGTCAACAAAAACATTTCGACATTTTTCGACATTTGAGTTTTGTAAAAGCCTTGAAGTAACTTGTTTTCAAGGCTTTTGTTATATTTTTTAAATTAAAAGAATGTAAAAATTTTATGTAGATTTATTATTTTAAATTATATATAATAAATTCTTTTGATTTATTTTTATCTTTTATTTACTCCAATTATTCCACCTAATACTCCAAATACAATTGCCGATACAATCATAATTATAGATTGTTGGTTTAACGTAAATTTCCAATTTAAAATACTAGAAACTAAATAAATTATTAGTATATATCCTCCACCTATAATTCCTCCATTTAATAATCCATTTTTCTTTATTTTTGTATTTTCTATTGAACTTGCTACCAATATGCTTATTGCGGTTATTATCATTATTACTGGATTTACCACATTTTCTGTTATATTAGTATTTGCCAAAATAATTGAAAAAATTATTAATGATACAATTGTTATAATCATTGCTATTAGTATTCCTTTTCCAATTCTTGCAATTATATTATTTTCTTTTATTTGTGTTTTTTCCATAAATTCACCTCCACAATTTCAAATAATATACACTTTTTAAAATTATATGAAAAAATTTTTCAAATATACTTGACAAATGAATAATAAATGAGTTACAATAAGAAAGTGCCAAGAACAAGCACGGAAACTATGGTGGATGTAGCGTAGTTGGTTAACGCGCCAGTTTGTGGCACTGGAGACCGTGGGTTCGAGTCCCATCTTCCACCCCAGTATATATTGGACTGTAGCCAAGCGGTAAGGCACCAGACTTTGACTCTGGCATGCGCTAGTTCGAATCTAGCCAGTCCAGCCAATAATACCAAGGCTTTCAAGAAATTGAAAGTCTTTTATTTTTGTTTAAAATCAGTAAAATTGTCCAAAACTTGTCCAAGCACCAAGTATAATATAATATGAAATAGAAAAAAATAAAAGAGGTAAATTAGATAAAATTTCTAATCTACCTCAGTCAAAGAAAGTTTAGGTAGGTTGACCTTCCTACATCTCCTAACTATGGGTGGCGGCTGCCTGTTCCGCCCTCTGAAACTTTCTTTATTATTATATGCTAAATTCATTTTAACATACATTTTTATTTTTTTCAATACTTTATTCATATATACATACCAATAATTATTGACTTATCAATAATAGGCTTGTATAATTAAAACATAAAATAAAAGAAAAGGACTATAAAAATGAAAAATAAATATTTAGACAAACTAGAATACACAAAAATATTAAACAAACTATCAAACTATGCACACACATACATCGGAAAAAATATGTGCAAAAATTTAATACCATCAAACAATAAAGAAAACGTCAAAAAAAGCCTAGCGGAAACTGAAGAAGCACTTAACATTTTATACAGATGCAACACACCACCAATTTCCGAAATCGCTGACAATACAAAAAATCTAAAAACAATCGAATCATACGGAACACTTTCTATAAAATCAATTTTAGAATTAACAAATATTTTAAAAATGGCAGATGAACTAAAAAAATATTTTTACAACGATTTTATAGATTCAAATGAATACATATATTTAACTGATATTTTCTCAAAACTATATTCTAATAGTTCCATTATCGAAAAAATATCTTACAGTATTATTGACGAAAATACAATTGACGATAGGGCTTCAAAAAATCTGGCTTCTATCCGCAAAAAACAACGAAATATCGAACAAGATATAAAAACAAAATTAAATACTTTTTTACATTCATCTACATATTCAAAATACATTCAAGAAAATGTTATTACAATTAGAAATGACCGTTATGTAATACCTGTAAAAGACGAGTATAGAGGACAAATTAAAGGTTTTGTACATGATATTTCAAGTTCTGGTTCAACAGTATTTATTGAACCAATTTCAGTTTTTGAATTAAATAATGAACTTGCCAATTTAAAGAATGAAGAGAACTTAGAAATAGAAAAAATCTTACAAGATTTAAGCAAATTATTTTACCCTTATTCAAATGAAATAAAAGAAGATATTGAATGTATTGGAAAACTTGATTTTGCTTTTGCAAAGGCTAAATATTCAAAAGCTATCCATGGTATAACACCTAAAATAAATACGCAAAAACAAATCATTTTGAAAGATGCAAAACATCCACTTTTAGACCAAGAAAAAGCAGTTCCTATTTCACTAGAATTAGGCACAACATTTAATACTTTAGTTATAACTGGTCCAAATACTGGTGGAAAAACTGTTACATTAAAAACTGTTGGTCTTTTAACCGCAATGGCTTGTAGTGGTCTTAATATTCCGGCTTCAACACAATCTTCTATCTTTGTATTTGATAATATTTTTGCTGATATTGGCGATGACCAAAGTATTACTGAATCACTTAGTACATTTTCTGCACACATGACAAATATTGTTGATATTGTTAAAAACTCAACAGAAAATTCATTAATTTTAGTTGACGAATTAGGCTCTGGAACAGACCCAGTTGAAGGTGCTTCGCTTGCAATTAGTGTTTTAGATTACTTTAAATCAAACTACTCTTTAACAGTTGCAACAACACATTATCAAGAGTTAAAAAAATATGCATTAACAACTGATGGATTTGAAAATGCTTCTGTTGAATTTGATGTAAATACATTGTCACCTACATATCACCTATTAATTGGTGTGCCTGGAAAAAGTAATGCTTTTGAAATTAGTAGAAAACTTGGTTTGCCAGATTCAATAATAAATGAAGCAAAAGGCAACTTAACAAAAAATGATATTGATTTTGAAGAATTACTTAAAAATATTTATGATAATAAATCAAAAATTGAAAATGAAAAATTAGAAATTTCTAAAAAACTAAATGAAATTTCAGAACTTAAAAAATCATTAGAACGTGACAATACAAAACTTAATGAACAAGAACATGAAATTATTAATAATGCTAAAATTCAGGCTAGAAATATTTTACTTGATGCAAAAGAAGAGGCAAATGAAATAATTTCTAAAATGAATGATGTTTCTAAATCTAATAGTGATTTGAATAATTTAAGAAATAAACTTAATAAAGACATTAAAGATATTTCGGCAACTTCATTGTCTAATAATGTTGCAAAAGAATCAAAATCTGCTATTTCTGTTGAAGATGCAAAACCCAACACAGAAGTTTTTGTAACTACTTTAGGACAAAATGGTATTATAGTTTCTAATGTTTCTAAATCAAATGAAGTTCAAGTTCAAGTTGGTAGTATGAAACTTAGTGTTAATTTAAAATATTTGGAAAAAATCGTCAATACAAATAAGAATAATAAATCAACAAGTTCTTATAGTTCAGTTTCTAAAGCCAAAAATGTTAGTTCAGAAATTAACGTTATTGGTTTAAATGTTGAAGAAGCAGTTTTTGTTGTTGACAAATTTTTAGATGACTGTTCTATTGCAAATCTTCAAACTGTAAGAATTGTCCATGGTAAAGGTACTGGAAAATTGCGTGAAGGTATTCACAAATTTTTAAAATCAAATTCGCGTGTTAAGTCTTTTAGAGTTGGTACTTATGGTGAAGGAGAAATGGGAGTTACGGTTGTTGAATTAAAATAGAAAAAAAGAGAAAATTGGATATTAGCAAGGATACTGAAAAAGTCATAAAAAAACATTTTTCAGCATCCTCGTGTTAGTCCTTTTTTTCTCTCAATCTTTTATTTAAGTTCTATCTCTATTTTTTTATCTTCTTTTAAATCAATTTTTCTATACTTAACTCCACAGCAGTCAAATAATTTTCTTGATGCAATGTTGTTTTCAGAATCTGCATATTTATCAGACAAATAAACAACTTCCTTTATACCTGATTGAATAATAATTTTGGCACATTCATTACATGGAAATAAATCAACATATATTTTTGCATTTTCTAAATCTTTTTTGCTTCCTCTGTAATTTAAAATTGCGTTTAATTCTGCATGGCAAACATATGGATATTTTGTATCTAGGTTGTTTCCTTCTCTTGCCCATGGGAATTCTTCATCACTAAATCCATTTGGTGCACCATTGTATCCTATTGATAAAATTCTGTTGTCATTACTTACAATGCATGCTCCTACTTGCGTTGATGGGTCTTTGCTTCTCATTGCTGATAGTTTTGCTATTGACATGAAGTATTCTTCCCAACTTATATAATTTTCTCTTTTTTTGTTTACGTCTCCGCTCATATAAAAGCCTCCTTAAATCACTTTTTTATATGAACATATTACAATATAATTTTAGAAATATCAATATTTTATAACAAATTTTAAAATTTTCTAAACAATATACATTATCTCATTATTAGGAAAATACTTCTTCATCTGTTTTCTCAAAAAAATCTCACCATCAACTCTATATTGATTTTTATACATATACTTGCCTTTTCCCCTACCAGTCATCATATCCTTATCATACAAATTAATAGCATTAGGGAAAGCTTCTTCATTAATTTTTGTATGGACAAAACTATATGTCATAAAAATAATTTCAAAAAACACATCTTTCTTAACTTTTTCTGTTAATCCCTCTGCCAACTGTTTTATCAATTCAGAATATAACTCCTTCCAGTTTTCAACCATAATTACCGGTGCTATTAAAATTCCAATATTATATCCCGCTTCTTTTAATTTGTTTATAGCCTCAATTCTTCCTTTTAATCTTGAAGTTCCAAACTCAACTCTATTAATAATCAATTCTGGATTAACACTCATTCTAACAGTGACTTTTCCTTGATGGTCGACATTTAAAATATCGTCAACCATATCAAATTTTGTTGGAAATGTAAGATGTCCCTTTGAAGATTTTTTAAAATTTTCTATTGTCCATGGTAAATTTCCTGTGATTGTATTTTCTAAAATCAAGTCACTATTACTACCAATTTCAAATGTTAAATCTTTTTCTGATTTATTTGCAACTTTTATTATTTTATCCAACATTTGTTCCCTATTTACAAATAGCCTTAAATATGCACATTTGTTGTAATTACACACCAAATAACAGTACATACATGCAGCAGTACAGCCTGATGATGTATATGGTACTAAATAGTCTGATGTTTTGTGGTTTTCTACAAATTTGTGTGTTTTTCTTACTCCTATTATTAAATTTCTTTTCATATCCATAAATTCTTTGTTTTGTTTTTTTCGCATTTCTTCTATATTATTGTGGTTTTCTATTTCTAATTTTGGAACTTCTTTGTATTCTTTTAATAATTGTTTTCCTAATTCGTAATTTTCAATTTCTTTTTCAAAATAAATTGCTTTAGGTTTAAACATAATATCATTCCTTCCTTGTCAATAGGCACGACCATTTTTGACAACTTCTTTTTTTAGTTTAACCTAAAGCATTTATTTTATTATTTATTTTTAATCAATTTTTATTACATAAATATATTATTTTCTAACATAAGTAACATATTCATAATCAAAATCATTAACACCATCAGATGGACCTTGTTCTCTTTCAACTTCTTTCCATTCATTCTCATTAATTCTTGGGAACAAAGCATCTCCTTCAAAATCCTTATCCAATTGAGTAACATACATCTTTTTGCAATATGGCATCAACAAATTATAAATAATTGCACCACCAATCACAAAATGTTCTTCTTCATCATCCATATATGGTTGTAATTCTAACAAAGAATGGACAACTTTCACATAGTCTGAATCTATGTTAAAATCTGGATTTCTACTTAATATGATATGCATTCTATCTGGAAGAATTCCTCCTAATGATTCAAATGTTTTTCTTCCCATTATTATTGTATGTCCCGTTGTTTTTTCTCTAAATCTTTTTAAATCATCTGGTATTTTCCAAAGCATACCATTATCTTTTCCTATTATATTATTTTTTGCTTTTGCTACTATTATACTTAACATTTTCTTTTGCTCCTTTATTTTTTAATTAGGAGAAGGCAAACGCCTTCCCCTTTAATGCTAGATTTTTCTATTCATAGCATTTTTTCCACCAAAAATACATGGTGATTTGCACTTCCAGCCAGGAAATGTACATCTTGCACCTTTTGAATATGGTAGCAATTCATTTTCAATAACTGGATTATCCTTTACGGCTTCCAAATATTTATTCATTGTTATTACCGTCTGCTCCATAATTTCAAGTTGTGCTGCCCCACACAAACGCTCTGTACATTTCAAGATAAAATTCTCTACTGTACCTCTCTCATTCACTTTTACTAACATTCCCTGTGGATAATATTCCTCTAATGAAGATATATCTTTTAGCCATTCTTTTTCCAATTCTGTTCCCCTGATTATTCTTGGAACATAATATTCTGGCTTTTTTAGCAATGTCATTTCATAAGCCAATGTCCTATGTCTTTGTGCCTGTGCTAGCTGTGCAAAACTTGCAAGATATGTAGTACTGTAATTTTCTCCAAATTCTTCGGCTCTATCTCTTTTTGCAAATAAAGACAATTTTGTACCTTTTATTCTTGGATTTAATTTTTCTACTTTTAAATCTGGCAATGCTTCTAAAAATTCCTTCATTGCTTTCTTTAATTTCGTTGAAAACTCTGTTTCTGGTTCATAATCAATATAGTCTTCAAACCAACTAACGATAAAGTTTAGCTGTTCAAAACTTACAGTATACTCCATTATTGTTGCTGGTGTAAAAACACTAATTAAATATCTAGCATTTTCCTGTGCCAATTTTTGAACCTTTTTTTCATCGAACCTTGGATATTCTTTACATATTTCTTTTTTGTAAAGTTCTATCCATTTTTCATAAAGTTTTTTTTCTTTTTCAGATGGCTCCATTTTTGTGTATCTTGCTGATTTTTCAGAAGTATTGTATATCTTCTCGTTGTTTAAAATCATTGCAAGAATTTTTGGTATTCCCTCTAAAATAAGGTTGTAATGTGCGTGGCCAAAAACACTGTGATGACCTGATTCTAAGTTCCCATTTGCTCTTCTTTGTGTTTTTTCTGGTGCTTCTGCAAATAGTGTTTCTACCGTATCTGGTAAATAACAAATTCCTGCAGATTTTCCTGAAAAATCAACTGCTTCTTCTTTTGGTAATACATATCCTACTTTTGTTGATGCAATAACTTTGATTTTCATTTGTAACATCTCCTTTGTAATATATTAATATTATTGGCTGCACTATTGCAACTTAAGTGCATTATAACACATCATTTTACATTTTTCTACATTTTTTTGATATTTCTATAAATCAAATTCCCAATGTGGAACATATTCTTCTTCATGCTCCCCAAGTTCTTGAATATAGCCATTTTCTAGGTCAAGCCTATACAAATAATTTTCAATCTGTTCATACTCTTCCTTAGTCAATTTTCTATTTATATCGCCAATCTCTTTAGCCTTATATGTAGGAAAATACTGAGCCATAACACTTACATAAACATCATGCATATTTTCATTTATCCACTTTAAAACTCTTCTAGAATTCAAAATATGATTAGGTAAAACCAAATGTCTAATAATCATACCTTTTTGCATAATGCCTTCCCCATTAAAAACTGCTTTGCCAGTTTGTCTATACATTTCTTTTAATGCCTCAGTTACAATTTCAAAATAGTTATCCACTTTTGATAATCTTTTTCCCAATTCATTATCTGAATATTTAAAATCTGGTAAATAAATATCCACATATCCTTCTAACATCTTTAAAGTTTCAACTTTTTCGTATCCATTTGTATTGTAAACTATTGGCAACTTTAATCCATTTTTACGTGCTATTTTAATTGCCTCAATAATTTGCGGAACATAACTTGTTGGTGTTACCAAATTGATATTCTCAACATCTTTTTCCTGTTGTTTAATAAAAATTTCTGCTAATTCTTCTATTGAAATTTCTTTTCCTTTTCCCTGTTGACTGATTTCATAATTTTGGCAAAATACACAATTCATATTACAATTTGAAAAAAAGACTGTACCTGAGCCTTTTTTTCCACTAATGCAAGGTTCCTCAAAATTATGTGTTGAGTATAATGCCACTTTAACAGTATCTTTTGACTTGCATCTTCCTATTTGATTATTCAATCTATTTATTCCACAATTATGTGGACAAATTGCACATTTTTCTAGAATTTTTACATCCATTTATTTCACACTTTCAACATATATATTTCCATTTGAATTCTTCTTTAAGTTCACTATTTTTGTTGTGAACTTATCTAAATTTTCTTTAACAATTTCTATTATTTTGGTTTCACCTTCTGTATTTTTTACATTTGCAATTGTCTCTTCATTTAAATTTTTTATATAAATTTCATATATTTCGTTTTCATCCTCAACTCCAAGAGAATTCACGTAATCTTCTAGATATTCTGCAATTTCAACTTCATATCCATCTTTAGTTTTTTTTATATTTTTGATATAAAAACAATCCTCCAAAGTATCAAGTTCAATTCCTGTAGATATGTATTTCCCTAGTTTTTCATCATATTGCATGTATTCAGTTCCTTCTTGTGGAAATTGTTTTTTAAATTGATTTCCAAATAATTCTGTTGCTTTATTTTGTATTTCGTCTTTTGTTAATTCATAATTCTCCAAATCTTTCTTTACAACTTCCCATGTCCATACATCTGGTGCATCATTTATATTATCAAATTTTGGTAATGCATCACCTGTAATTTCTTTCCACATATATATTTTTGAAATATATTCTTCCACTTTTTCAACTTCAGTGGCAGTTATCAAATTTTGATTTGATTTACTTCTGTTGACATACATTCCTACAAAAATAACTAACAATATACAGATTATTGCTACAAGTTTTTTCATTAGCATACACTCCTATTTGCCAATTGTGATATTTTTATCATAATTGACAAAACTCAAATTTATTGTTTTACTTCAGTTTCTACTTTTTCTTCTACTCCTGTTGCAATTACTGTTACTTGTACATCTTCTCCCATATCTTCGTCAATTACTGTTCCAAATATAATATTTGCATCTTCACTTACTTTTTCATTTATAAGTCCAACTGCACTATTTATTTCCATAAGTCCTAAGTCACTATTTCCTTTAACATTGAATATTACACCTTTTGCTCCATCTATTTTGCTTTCTGTTAATGGATTTTCTATTGCTTGTCTAACTGCTTCTTCTACTTTCTTTTCTCCTGAAGCTCTTCCTATTCCCATATAGGCTTTTCCTCTATAGTTCATTGTTGTTTTTATGTCGGCAAAATCTATGTTTACTTCTCCTACTGATGTTAATAGGTCTGTAATGCTTGTAATTCCTTGTTCTAATATGTTATCTGCTAATGAGAAAGCATTGTCTAATGTGATTTTTGAGTCTGTTATTTTTAAAAGATTGTCATTTAAAACAACTATTAAATCGTCTACATTACTTTTTAGTCTTTCTATTCCTTTTGAAGCTCTTAAACTACGTGCTTTTCCTTCGAATAAGAATGGTTTTGTTACTATTCCTACTGTTAGTATTCCCATTTCTTTTGCTATTTCTGCAACTATTGGAGCAGCACCTGTTCCTGTTCCTCCACCCATTCCTGCTGTTATAAATACTAAGTCTGCTCCTGCTAGCATTTGTTTTATATCTTCTTTGTTTTCTATTGCGGCTCTTTCTCCTACTAATTCATTTGCTCCAGCTCCTAGTCCTCTTGTTGTTTGAACTCCTATTTGTAGTATGTTACTTGTTCTTGATCTTTTTAGTGTTCCTGTTTCTGTATTTATCATGTAGAATGTTACTCCTCTTACGTTGTCGTCTATCATTCTTGATATTGCATTGTTTCCTGCTCCACCTACTCCTATTACTTTTATTTTTAGTGTTTTGTCTAAGTCCATTATATCGCTCATTGTTTAACTTCCTCCCTGTTTTTTCTTTTTGTTTCAATTTGTTTCTTATTATATATAAAAAAAGTCAAAAAAACAACTGTTTTTTGACCTTTTTTTAATTTTTTATTTAAAATTTATAAAGTATAATTTTTTATTTGACTATATTTTATATTTTTCATACTTTTCACATAAATTAAGGGTTGCTTTGTTTTTTATTACTTCAATTGGAATTCCCAACCCAGTATTGCCTTTTTCTTTATTAGAATTAAACTTCATACTTATCTCTCCTTTCATTTAATCTATATAGTTAAGCATTTCTTATTTTCTGTAATTTCTTGTTTCCTGGTTTGTACTAAAACAAGCATTTTCAATCTTCAGTTTTTATTTTTACTTATAAGTAAAAATATGATAAAAATAAAAACAAGTCTCCTTATTTTTATGGTGGGCAGGGAAGGATTCGAACCTTCGTACTCAAATGAGAACAGATTTCTTACCACTATAGTTTTCACTACCAAATTTCTTTGTTTGTAGTCTGGACTTTCTCTTTGTCTTATTTATAAGACACCAGGTATAAAGTCTCTACACTCGGAATTTCTTCCTAGCTCGGGATTGTCATCAGCCTAACTGTTAAGAGTTCCCCGAATTAGCCTAGTTTTCATCTTATCATCACTGATAAGCGCTGCAATTTAGGTTTTGATTTAAAACCAAAGACCACAGTCTGCCGCCTTTAGCCACTCGGCCACCTACCCATATTAAATTTTAAAAATGTATTGTCGACGCATCGACAAGTGTTATTATAATATTTTAATGAATTTTTGTCAATACATTTCTAAAAATTTCTTTATAAAATCACAAATTTTTTTTGAACCACAAAATATTTCAATAAAAATCAAAAATAATTTTAAAGGGATTCTTAGTTCTAGACACAGAATCCCAAGTTTTTAATATATTTTATTTAAAAATAAAATACCTAATTATTAGCATATTTTGTTTTTAAATTGTAAATCACCTAATTTTTCAGTTGTAACATATCCAGGTTCTGCATTAATAACATCAGGAATTCTATTAACAACTGTAGCACAAGTCAATTCAACTGTTGCAGGCTTTTCAACAGTAATAGTTGTAGTAGGTTCGCCCTCAACTGTCCAAACATTTTTATCAAATTCATCTGGTGCATAAACTTTTCCTATACATTCAGATTCAATAGTAATTCCCTCTTTTGTTTTAGTTGTAACAACAGCACTCATTCCTGTTGCATCTCCTGCTTTTATTGTCATATTCAATGTTGAAGAATAAATATCGTCTTTATATGTTTGTGGTACACATTTTTGTGTCTGGCTTATAATTGTTAATCCTAACTTTGAGCATAGCCATCCATTTACATTCCACATATATGATGGCGCATAATCACCTTTATTTATTATTTCTTGTCTTTCTTCATCTGACATTCTATCAACAGACGCAACTTGTTTATCAAAATCCTCTAATGTCAATCCTGCTCCATGTGCCTCTGCTAAAGCAATTCCATAATCTTCAACATTGTAACTTGAACTTCCTTTTATTTTTGTAATTTTTTGTGTTGAACCCGCAATTGAAGTTATAAGTTGCCCCCAATATATGTCTTGATATCCTGTTCCTGTTATTGTACAGTTATTTGCTTTTGCCAATTCATCAATTTTATTTGTTAATGTTGGATTTGAATTTTGTGGATAAAATGCCTCTTCACATGTTGATATTGCATTTATTCCCAATTTTGCACATAACATGTATGGTTCTTCTAATTCCGCTATTAAACTTCTTGTTGTTATTATACATATATCTGGTTTTGTTGTTTGCATCATTTCTTCTGCATTTTCTGCAGATGTAACAACTACTCCTAATTTTTCTTTTCCTAATATTTCTCCTATGTCTTTTCCTATTACTGCTGGATTTACATCTACTGCTCCTACTATTTCAATTCCTTTTTCTAGCATGTATCTCATTGTGTATAAACTCATTTTTCCTACGCCATATTGTACGGCTTTGATTTTTTGTTCCATATTTTGAAACCTCCTTTGTATTTTATTTTATATAATTTTTTTAATTATATACATTTAAATTATATTATAAGTAACTGTTCTGATATCTTTATTCATATTTCAAATTAATTCTATCTCTTAATACTCCACTAGATGTTATTGCAGTTCCAATTTTATCTATACTTATATTCTTATTTTTAGTATTTATTTCAAGTATATAAAAATTATCATCATTTTCTGAAATTGGTTTAATATCATCATTTTGTCTCTCAAATGCACCTGTTGAAGCAGCTGGAACCGTAATAGCCAATTGATCTTTGTACTCCATCGAAGTAGTTATAAATGCACAATGTAAGTGCCCAGTTAAAAAACAAATAAACTTTCCTTTTGGTCTATCAGAGAAATCAAAATCAATTGTAGGGGTCTCTAAATATTTTTGATATTCTTCCTTTACAGAATATTTATTTCTTATATGTAATCCATTCTTAAAAGCATTTATAATATCTCCCAAAGGATTTCCTAACATTGATAATTGAAGATATCCATATCCATCACTCAAATCTTCTTCCAAGTTAGTTTCTCCAACATTAGCACAAAAATTGCATTCTTTAAAATTAGGTTTTAAAGCTGGTATTTGATGCATTGTAACAATAACAGAATAGTCTAATGGTGTATTGTATAATGTTTTTGCAAACCACAACAATTGTTCACTTGAAATATATCTTCGATGTTCAAATCCTAAAGTTAAATCTGCATCTCTTGTTCCCTCATATTCAAATACACTAATTAATCTTATTTTATAATTATCAAAATCTTTATAATAATAGCACTTTCCACTATTTGTATTATTAATATCTAAATATTTATTATCTATCATAGGATAAATATAAGTATCGTAAATTTTTTCACACCCTATACTTTTATATTCATCAATTCCAACATCATGATTTCCAACTGTATAATATATTGGCTTATCAGCTTTTGATGCTAACTTCCAAAAATAATTTGTATCATCATCGCAGTTTCTTGATACACTATCTCCCAAATATACTCCAATATCTATATCTGAATTTTGAATGTATTTCAAATACCTTTCTAAAGCTTTAATATCCTCATGTATATCAGAAATAAGTCCAATTTTTAAATTTTTATTCATTGAATATATCTCCTTTTTTATTTTATATTTTTAATTTATCATACAATATATATTTTTTCAATTATTTCAATAAATTTTCTCTAGAATGTAGTTTTCTATATTAAAAAAGGTCATAACTTTCCTAATATAGAACAAAAGCAAACATTAATGACATTATCACTTATTAAGATATTTTTAAGTCCTCATCTTTGTTCGCGCACGAAATTTTCTTTATGCAAATTTCTGTGCAAAGTATTTATATTATAAGAAAATTCTCTGAACTTCCTATAATATAAAAAAAGATTATACCTAAGTATAATCTTTTTGGTGCTCCCTCAAGGATTCGAACCTTGGACCCACCGGTTATGAGCCGGTTGCTCTGACCAACTGAGCTAAGGGAGCATTACTATTAAGTTGTATTGCTTAACGCAAGATAAAGTATATCCTATTTTTTATATATTGTCAATAGTTTTTGTAAAAAAATTGCAAAAATATTTTACCATATTTTTCCAATTCTATTGACTATTTTTTTCTATTGTTATATAATGAATATTGCAACATTAAATTATGTTTTATTTGAAAGGAGAATAAAAAATGACTACAAATGTAGTAACAGAAATAATCCCACACATCTACCAGGCACATAACATTCCTGGTATTATAGATAATTATATATTAAATGTTCCGAAATCAATACGGGAAGATTCTCAATTTTTAAGTTTTTGTAATGAACTTACATACTTCCGTTCATTGATATTAGACGAACAAAAAGTAAATCACCCAAAAGACTTGGATGATTTATATGAAGCAATTTTTTCTCATTATCCAAATACATTATTTGAATTTACCATGAGAAGAAAAGCATTTATAAAATTTATTTCTAAATGTTGTCTTTTTTATAATACAAACCGGCCAATTGCACAAGTTCAAGACATCAAAGGTTGTAAAATCGTTATCTATAACGACGACCCAATAATCGGCGCATCTTTGTGCTATGATATAATTACATACATAATAAAATTTTTAACAGTTTTTAAAGGTTATAATTTATGTCTAGCACAACCACTAATATCTACAGAGAAATTTAATCCAAAAGATTTTCCAAACATATATGTTCCAAAAGTTTCGGAACTCCCATTGGAATATCAACCATATGTGAAAGATTATATCATGAGTCCTAAAGCAACTACAGGTTATCAATCTATACATACCATTTTATTAGACAGAAATGAAAATCCAATTGAATTCCAAGTAAAAACAAATAAAATGGATATTCTTTCTTTAAGTGGTCCTGCATCTCATGATGTTCACAATGAATTAAGATATAAGAATAATAACATTGCAGAGATGATAGATATTTCAAAAATCCAAATAGAAGGATTTGCCGCTAAAGAAGACACCATTATAAAAGATGCAGTAGGATTATTCGAAGCCAAAAATCTTTTTGAAAGATATCGTTTATTTTAATTCTCAAAATGGCACTGAGATTCTCAGTGCCACTTCTATTTTATTTTACTTATTGCAAGTCCATCTCCTACTTCCAAAATCTTAGTTTCAAGATTTGGATTTTCAGAAACTTCCTTTATGTATTCCCTTAAATTTCTTACTGCTGTACGTTGTTTATGTTTATTATAATCACTCATAACATAACCTTTATACAATATATTATCTGCAAAAATAACTCCGTTATCTTTTATCATTCTCAATGACTCTTTTAAGAAAAATGGATATTTTCCTTTTGCCGCATCAATAAATACCATATCATATTTTTCATTTAATGTTGGCAATATTTCTACTGCATCCCCCTCATAAAGATTAATTTTGTTTTCTACTCCAACATTTTTAAAGTTTTCCTTTGCTTCTTGAATTCTTTCTTCATCTCTTTCTATTGTGTCAATTACTCCATTTTCTGCTAAAAATTCTGAAAAGCACATTGCAGAATATCCTACAGCTGCACCAATTTCAAGTATTCTTTTAGGTGGATTTTCCTTTAATTCTTTTTCTATAACTTCTAATGTATCATCCATTATTATTGGTATATGGTTTTCTAATGCTTTTTGCTTTATTTTTTCTAATTCTTGTTTGTTCATTTTAAATTTGATTCCTTCCCAAAATATTCAAATTAGTTTGGAGAAAAATTTATATTTTCAACTCTTCCCTTTTTTTATTTACTAATAATTTGATTAAAAGGTTAAACTTATATAAGCCTAACCTTTGACATTCTATTATTTATTTCTATTCGCTCTTTCTCTTTCTTTAGAGTCTAATATTTTCTTTCTTAATCTAATAGATTTTGGTGTTACTTCAACTAATTCATCATCTTGAATAAATTCTATAGCTTTTTCAAGTGACATTTGAATTGGTGGAACTAATCTTAATGCTTCGTCTGAACCTGAAGCTCTAGTGTTTGTTAAATGTTTTTCTTTACATACATTTATTGCTAAGTCCTCACCTCTAGAGTTTAGACCAACAATCATACCTTCATAAACATCTACACCTGGTCCTATGAATAAATCACCTTTGTCTTGTGCATTATATAGTCCATATGTTACTGATTTACCTGGTTCAAATGCAACTATTGTTCCTCTAACACGTGCTTGGATATCTCCCTTGTATGGTTCATATGCGTCAAATATGTGGTTCATTGTTCCTTCACCTTTTGTGTCTGTAAGGAATTCTGTTCTATATCCAATTATTCCTCTTGCAGGAATTCTGAATTCTATTTTTGTATGTCCAGCTTCTGCAGGTTCCATATTAACCATTTCTGCTTTTCTTCTTCCTAATTTTTCAATTACATTTCCTACGCAATCATCTGGTACATTTACAACTAATAGTTCGATTGGTTCACATTTAACACCATTAATTTCTTTGAAGATAACTTTTGGTCTTGAAACCAATAGTTCAAATCCTTCTCTTCTCATTGTCTCGATTAATACTGATAAATGTAATTCACCCCTACCTGATACCTCAAATGAGTCTGGTGTTTCTCCATCTTTTACTCTTAATGATACATTTCTTTCAAGTTCTTTGTATAATCTATCTCTTATATGTCTTGATGTTATAAATTGTCCTTCTTTTCCAGCAAATGGTCCATTATTTACACTAAATGTCATTGTTACTGTTGGTTCATCAATGTCTACAAATGGTATTTTTTCTGGATGTTCAAAATCACATACTGTATCACCTATATTGATGTCTGATAGTCCTGCAAATTCTATGATATCACCTGCACCAACTTCTTCAACTTCAACTTTTTTTAGCCCAACATGTGTATATAATTTTGCAATTCTTCCTTGTGTTATTTTGTCTTCTTTTCCACAAATGCTGACTGGCATTCCAACTTTCATTGTTCCTCTTTCAAGTCTTCCTATACCAATTCTTCCAACATAGTCATCATAATCTATGTTAGATACTAGCATTTGTGCTGGTCCTTCTATTTCACATTTTGGTGGTTCTATTGTGTTTATTATTGTTTCAAATAGACAAGATAAATCTGTTGTTTCGTCTGCTAAATCCATTTTTGCAATTCCGTTTTTTGCTGATGCATATACTACTGGGAAGTCTAATTGTTCATCTGTAGCATTTAATTCAATAAATAATTCGATAACTTGGTCTACAACTTTTTCTGGTTGTGCTCCAGGTCTATCTATTTTATTTATTACTACTATTGGTTTTAGTCCTAATGCTAATGATTTTTTTAATACTTCTCTTGTTTGTGGCATTGCTCCTTCAAATGCGTCAACTAATAGTAAAACTCCATCAACTGTTTTTAAAACTCTTTCTACTTCTCCTCCGAAGTCAGCATGTCCTGGTGTGTCTACTATGTTTATTTTGATGTCCCCGTGCATTACTGATGTGTTTTTAGATAGAATTGTTATTCCTCTTTCTTTTTCTTGGTCGTTTGAGTCCATTACTCTTTCTTGTACTTGTTCGTTTTCTCTGAATACGTGGCTTTGTTTTAATAGTGCGTCTACTAATGTTGTTTTTCCGTGGTCTACGTGTGCTATTATTGCTATGTTTCTTATGTTTTTGTTGTTCATTTTTATTACCCCTTCTTTATTTATTTTTTACATTATTTTATTTTTTCTCTTTTAACTTTAAAATTATACTACTAAATTAAAAGTTTGTCAATGAATTTTACAGTAAAAATTATGTCAACATTTTTTGCTGTTACAATTCACAGCTTTAGAATTTTTTTGTGCTATTAAATAAATTATGCATAAACTTCCTATTCTTTATATTCTACACTTTTTTTCTCTAACAATTTAAAATTACAAGATATTGTTTTAAGAAAATTATTTTTATGCTTTGTTACAGATATATACATTTTATTAGCCCTTTTACATATTTCCTCTTTATTAGAATTTATATATCTATACTCTGCAGATATTAAGTCTCTATATTTTTTATCCTGATTATTATATTCTAATATTGAAGTCACATTTATATTATTCGGAACCGGTATCATAGCTGAAAACTTAATAATTGCTAACGGATTATTTTTTCTACCATACACAAAGAAAAAACTTGGATTATTTTTATATTTTTCATAATGACATTTATAAGAATATAATGGTACAAAATACTCATAATTTTCTATTCTCAATACTATTCCTAAATATGGTCTACTATGTCCGATTTCATCTTTATTATAACTAACATGTTTTTCAAACTTGCTTAAATATTTAATGTAATTTTTATCAACTGTATAAAATAATAATTCTTTCATTTAACCTCTTTTCTTCATAAAATAGAAGGAGCACACTTTTTCAAATGTACCCCCTAATTTAAAGCTGCTTATTTATAAGGCTTAAGCATTACCTAATTTTAAATCAGTTCATTTATAAGGTTTGAACTTTACCTAATTTTAAATCGTTCTTTTTTAGGTAAGAACTTCCCTTTAGTAATCAAAAGATTACTCTTTTAGTATATTAATTATACTATATTTTTATTCTTTATGTCAATAGTTTTTTTATGTTTTTAAGCAAATTTACTTTGCAAGTTCAATAATATTGCTCATAATCTCCTCAGTAACCTTATCCAAAACCTCTTTATCCTTACTACCTTTATATTGACTAAAATCAAGAGGTTTTCCATAAGTAATAGTAACCTTCCAGTTTCCCTTCGTTCCACCTTTAATACCGCATGGCACAACAGGTGCACCGCTTCTTACAGCAAAAAATGCCGCTCCATCTTTAACTTTTTCACCTTTTGCCAAACCATTTCTAGTTCCCTCTGGAAACAACGCCAAACAATCACCATTTTTTAAAGTTTTCAAAGACTCCTTTAAAGCCATAACCTCTTTAGAATCTCTCTTAACCAAAATAGCATCAAACACATGACCAAGCAACGCCAAAAATTTATTCTTTGTTAACTCTTCTTTTGCTAAAAATCTAGTATATCTTCCAGTAGTTACTTCCATTAATGGTGGATCTAAAAAACTTCTGTGATTTCCACAAATAATTACTGGCCCTTCTTTTGGTATATTTTCTTTTCCTACTAATTCAAATCTATATACAACTTTGCAATAAATCCAAATCGCACCTTTTACAATTCCTCTTTCTATTGCTTTCAATACATTTTTCATTTTCAAACTCCCTTTCCCACAAAATTATAAATTTTCCTTTGGAATATATACATTTTTTGCTACAACTTCAAACTCCTCAACATTCATCGCAGTAAGTTTCTCAATTTCTTTCTTTGCTTTAGCCTTAAACTCATTAATTCCATTAACCACATTAAAACCATAAACAACAGTAACTTCCATATACAACTTAACACCCTCGCCAAAATTATCAACCCTAATCTTTTGGACCTTATGAATCTCAATTGTTTTAGAAGCCAAATACTCTATAATTTGTCTAAAAACATTATCAGAAATAGTAAATTTTCCCATATAACTGAATGTAGGTCTAATTATAGACTTCTCTGAAATATACGGATCTTTTCCTCTCCCCTTAGTCTTAAAAATTTGAAGAGGATCTAATAAATACCCAGAAAAATCCTTTTTTATTTCAAAAGTAGGAACAGGAATTACATGTTTACCCTCTGTAACCCTTATTCTTCTAGCCGTTTCCATTTCCTCTTGTGTTGCAACATCAGAAATATACGTAGTTTCACTTATCTCAGGCAATCCTAAATTTGCCGCAATTTTTTGCACCATACCATCTGACGTTCCAAGTATTAATATACTTTCTGGTTTATACTTTTTAAAAGCCTTAATTATTTCCTGTTTTTCCTCATCTGTGTAAAATAATGCATGTTTAACAGTTTCAATTTTTGTTGGTGCTTTTTTTGCAGATTCACCAGCAATTACTTCATTATCTTTTATTAATAAACCATCATCAATTATATAGTTAATATTTTTTTCACTTGCTACCATTTGTGCTCTATAACTTTTTCCAGTCCCTGATGGACCTACAAAAGCATATACTTTTATTTTATTTGTTCCTAACTTTGAAAAATTCGAAAAATTAGGTATTTTGTTTGGTATCTTATCCTTTAAAGTCATTCTCTTACTCCTTTTATTTATAATTTTCTACACTAAGTTCTGGATATTCAAAATTCTTACCATTTTCAGACATTTGACCAGATATTGCATGTGATGTATTAAATTCTTTTGAACCTTTTAAAAAATATTGATATTTTATAGATTCATTTATTTTTCCATTACCTATTATGATAGGGTCATCCCAAGTACAATCAACTGCATACCAAATTCCATTTAATTGCACATAATTCCATGCATGATTTTCTGTCTCCCCCTGTGAATTTGTAGCAGTTCCTGACACAATAACACATGGTATATCCAAAGCATCTAATAAATATTTAAATGCCTCAGCATACCCCTCACATACACAACTTTTTTCAATAAGTGTTCCATAAATATTTCGAATATTAGGTTTTGCAAGTGTTTGATCATATTCTGCATTATCAATTAAGTAATCATGTACCATTTTAACATTTTGGTAATCATTTTCTTTTTTATTTTGAACAATTTGTTTTTTTATTTGCTCTACCTCATTTATTGCAGAATTCACTCTACTAACTGTAGAAAATTCATCTGATAAATATGTTGTGCCTTTTCCTTCGTTTAAAAATACCTTATAAGATTTTTTATTTCCAATAGTTGTTGTTTCTATATTATAATAGACTTTCGAAAAATCTATATAAAACACGTCTGGATTATCATTTGAATATGCACTAATTGCATCATTATAATACTCAAAAATCAAATCTTTAGTATCTTCGTTCGAAGCAAGATTTGCTACTTTTTTTCCTATTTCAATTTGATATGTTCCACTTTTCATATTTTCTTTATTGTTGTATATTGCATTATAAATCATTTTTGAATACTCATTTAATTGATTATAAAAATATCTACTACATTTTCCATTTGAAAATTGTGTTTCTTCTGTATTAGTGTTTTCTTTAGATGTATCCAGTATTTCTGGTGTCAACGCTTCTTGTTCAGTATTATTATCCGATATTGTTGTAATATTGGAAACAAAATCTTTTACCATACTAATCTTATCAGTTTTTATTATTTCATCATATATTAATAACCCAAAGATAATCATAAATGTAACCAATAACATTAAGATTAATCCCATTATGAATTTTGTAAATTTTGACACCATATTCACCTACCTCATTGCAACTTCGTAATAATTATATCATTTTTTATTATTAAAAAAAAGTATATTTTAAATTTTTTTGCCAATACTACTAATATTATGAAAATAAAAGATTTTATAAACAATACATTTGGCTATAAGCCAAAAAACGAATATCAATTTACATTACCGGATAATCCTGAAATAGATACGGAAAACTATAACAATACAAATTCTGACAAAATAGAAAATATTTACTCGCAAATTGATGCAAATTTAAAATATATAGAAACGAAATACAATACTTTAATAAATAGTGATATTATAACTAGGGAATTCACCCTTAACACAGGTAGCAAACAATATAAAGCATTTATTTTGTATATTGATGGCATGGTAGATTCTCAAATTTTAAATGATTTCGTTTTAAAACCTTTAATGTTAAAAAATAAATTTTGCAATAATGAAACCTCAAAAATAATAGTTCAAAAGGGAAAAAAATCAAACATTGCAAATTTTATTCAAGATTGCCTAATACCACAAAATAATATTAAACAACAATCTTCTTTTAAAGATATTTTTAGTGGTGTTAATTCTGGTAATTGTGCTTTATTTGTTGATACATTATCTGTAGGTTTTGACATAGATGTAAAAGGGTTTAAACAACGAAGTATTTCAAAACCTGAAAATGAAATTGTAATAAAAGGCCCACATGAAGCCTTTGTTGAGAACATGCGTACAAATACAACTCTTTTAAGAAGATTTACAAATAATGAAAATTTGATAATTGAAAACACAAAAGTTGGTAAAATAACCCAGACTAATTGTGCAATATGTTATATAAAAGACATTGCAAATGATGCTTTAGTTGCTGAAACAAAATATAGACTAAATAATCTAGAAATCGACTCTTTGCTTTCTGCAGGAGAACTTGAACAGTTATTAACAGATACTAACTCTCTAGGTGTGCCTAAAATACTTGTTTCAGAAAGACCTGACTATGCTGTAAAATCACTTTTACAAGGTAGAGTAATTATATTAATAAATGGTTCACCTTACGCTCTAATTTTACCTGCAATTTTGATTGATTTTCTTACATCTCCAGAAGATACAAATTTAAAGCCTCAATTTGCCAATTTTTTAAAAGTTGTAAGAATAATATCCTCTTTCTTTGCTTTACTATTACCTGGATTATATATTGCAATAACTAATTTCCATAGAGAAATTATTCCAACAGAATTATTATTTTCTATACTTTCATCAAGACAAAGTGTTCCTTTTCCTATAATTGTAGAAATTTTGATTATGGAAATTTCTTTTGAAATTATAAGAGAAGCAGGTCTTAGGGTTCCCTCTCCAATTGGCCCCACACTTGGTATTGTTGGTGCACTGGTATTAGGGCAAGCCGCTGTAAGCGCTGCAATTGTTAGTCCAATCCTAATTATTATTGTTGCTATTACAGGTATGAGTTCATTTGCAATACCAGATTTTACATTTAGTTTTCATTTAAGATTTTTTAGATTTGTATTTATACTTTTAGGATTTTTAGCAGGATTTTTAGGTATTGGTATGGGACTTTTTATTTATATCTCTTCACTTTGCGATTTAGAAACTTTTGGTGTGTCTTATACCATCCCATATGCACCTGCAGTGAATTCAAAAAACAATGGATTTATGCTTTCACCTATTTGGAAACGTGAAGATAGAGCAACATATTTAGCAACTAAAAAAGAAAAAAAACAAAATAAAATTTCAATGAAATGGAGAAAAATTAATTAAAGGAGGGATTTTACAATGTCTAAAAATAAAATTGGAACACTAGAAGCAATTGCCCTAATATTATCTGCTTTAGCACCTTTTACCGTAATCTCAATATCTAGAACATTTATAAATGAACTAAAATCTAGTGCACTTCTTAATATAATTTACATTTCAATTATCTGCACACTTATTATATATTTTATTTATGTTTTATTTAAAAATTTCCCCGGATTTGACATAATAGACATTTCAAATTATATTGGTGGAAGCATTTTTAAAAATATAATTGGTTTTGTTTTTATTGCATATTTTATAATAACCTCTGCCATGCTTTTACGAAATTTTTGTGAGGGATTAAAAGTAATTTATTATCCATACACAGATATTACTTACATTATATTATTGTTTATTATCACAATAACAATAGCAAATAAACTCGGATTTGATTCTACAATAAAGACAACAACCCTTATTTTTCCATTTCTTCTTGTTAGCATTCTTTTACTGTTTATCGGAAATTTAAGCAACTTTTCTTTTGAAAAAATGTTTCCATTTATGGGAGATGGATTTAAAAAAACATTTATTTTAGGGCTTTCAAATATTGGTTCATTTACCGGAATTACGTATATTTACTTTATTCCACCATTACTAAAAAAACCTGAACAATTTAAAAAAATTTGTTTATTATCAATAATATTATCAAGTTTTTTTATATTAATTTGTGTTGCAACATTACTTTTTATGTTTCCTATCTACATTAATACAGATGAAATTATGCCATTATTTTCTGTAAGTAGAAATATTGAGTTTGGTAATTTTTTTCAACGATTTGAGTCATTATTTTTACTTATATGGTCAATTTCGTTTTGTTGCTATTTGAGTATTTCATTAAAATTTGCTAATTGCATTTTTTGTAAAATATATAACCTTTCAGATGCATCACAAACAATAGATATAATATCTATCCTAACATTTGTAATTGCTCTTTTGCCTCATAATTATTCAATTTCATATTTTTTTGAAACATACATTTATAGATTTATAACCATAGGAATTATTTTTTTAGGAATTTGTATATTACTATTGTCAAACTATAAAAAGAAAAAAGTAGGTGAATAACTTGAAAAAAATTATAACAAGAATTTTTATTATTATTTTAATATTTATTTTTATCATATCTTTTTCACATTCTTATACAGCCTTGAATATTGATAACCTGGCATTTGTAGTTGCACTGGGGATTGATTCTTCAGATTCAAAAGAAATTAAAGTAACATTTCAATTTGTTACTCCACCATCTTCTAATGAAGGTTCAAGCCAAGAAACGCAAATTTTTGAAGATACAGTAGATACAAATTCAATACCAAATGCAATTAATATTATGAATAGTTATTTAGCACGAAAAATTGATTTATCACATTGCAGAAACATTGTTTTTTCAGAAGAAATAGCAAAAAATGGAATCTCTAATTTTATATACACATTAATGAATGATGACCAGGTTAGACCAACTTCAAACATAATAGTTTCAACCTGTAGTGCAAATGAATATATAAAAAATTCTATACCAAGCCTTGAAACATCAATAACCAGATATTATGACATTTTTCCTTCATCTGGTAAATATACTGGTTATGTTTCAGACGCCACAATAGGAAAATTCTATAACGCACTAGTATGTAACGCTTGTGAACCATACACTATTTTAGGCGGTGTAACATCATCCACACAAACTGGTTCCCAATCTACTGTTCCTGACGACTCAAATATAAAATCTGGTGCCTCACCAATCTCTGGACTACGTTCCACAGAAAATATTGGTATAGGAGTATTTAAACACGACAAACTTGTTGGTGAATTAGATGCAATAGAAACTGTTTGTTTTCATATTTTACAAAATAATTTAAGTTCTTTTCTAGTTTCTATTCCTGATTATAATAATAGCAATTCTAAAATAGATTTAATACTTTCACCAAAAAATACTGTTGATTTTGATGTTAAAATTATTAATGGTTCACCTTTTATTAAAATAAATTGTGAATTTACCGCTAAAGTTTTCTCAATTGATGAAAATACAAATTATTTAAATAAAGAAAATCTTAATTCTGTTTCATATAGTTGCAATCGTTATATGGAAAATGTTTTATTAAAATATTTATATAAAACTTCTGTTGAATTTAGAAGTGACATTAATGGTATTGGTAAATATGCTTTATCTAATTTCCAAACAAACACTGATTTTAAAAAATTCAACTGGATTGATAATTATATGAATTCAACTTTTAAAGTTGATGTTAATACTACTGTAGACTCTGGATTTTTATTAAATAAAACATAACTGTGAGGTGTTTTTATGGTTAACATTTTTTTTAATTTCTTATTTATAATTTTTAGTATATATGTTTTATTAAAAACTATTTTTTATGCTTTATATGAAATTAAGACTCAAGAAAATAAGTCTGGTGGAATTGCTATTATTGTATTTTCTATAATCATTCTTACTTTTGCTACTTTATTTATTTTCATTAAATGATTTTGAAGTTAGAACAAAAATTAGGGATTGGGGGACGGGTCTTCAATCCCTAATTTTTATTTCACAATTTCAAAATCAATTTGTCTTAGCATCTTATTAGCAGAAATAACCCTAATCTTAACCTTATCACCAATTTTATAAGTAGTATTAGTTCTTTCTCCAATAAGTCTTTTTCTCTCCTCATCATAAATAAAATATTCATTACCCAAATTTTCAAACCTAATTAAACCTTCAACAGTATTTTCAAGTTCAACAAAAATTCCAAACTGAGTAACAGAAGAAACAATTCCTTCATATTCTTCACCAATTTTATCTTGCATATATTCTGCCTTTTTCAAATCCTCACTATCTCTTTCAACCTTAGTTGCAACTTTTTCTCTGTCTGATGATGATGCCGCTCTTTGCTCTGCTTTTTCTTGATATTCTTCTATCCAGTCTTCGTCAACAATATAATTATCTTCCAAATATTTTGATATTATTCTGTGTATAAACAAATCCGGATATCTTCTTATTGGTGATGTAAAGTGGCAATAATATTTACTTGCAATTCCAAAATGTCCTTTGTTTTCTGATTCATATCTTGCGACTTTAAGTGTTCTTAGTATTAATGTTGATACTACTTTTTCTTCGTCTTTCCCTTTTATTTCTTCCAGTATTTTTGATACCTCTGTTGGATATATCTTTTCATTTACAACTTTTATTTTTAATCCAAAATTGAATAAAAATTTATTCAAGTCTTTTATTTTGTCTAAGTCAGGATCTTCGTGAACTCTGTAAATGAATGGTGCTTCTAGCCAATAGAATTTTTCTGCTATTGCCTCATTTGCACTTAGCATAAATTGTTCTATTATTTCATTACTAAAACTTGTTTCATATTTTCCAACATTTATTGCTCTACCTTCTTCGTCTAAATCAATTTTACTTTCTGGTATATCTAAATTCAAATATCCTTGTTTAAGCCTTCTTTGTTTTAAAATTGTTGCAAGTTCTGCCATTAGTTCAAAATCCCCAATATATTTTTCATATCTTTTTTGCACTTTTTCATCTGATTTGTCCAATATTTTTTGAACATCGTGATAATTCATTCTTTCGCGTACATTTATTATTCCTTTATACACTTCTGCTGATATTGTCTTTCCTTCTGGATTTATCTCCATTGAACATGAAAGTGTAAACCTATCTTCACCTGCATTTAAACTGCATATTCCATTTGATAATTCTTTTGGAAGCATTGGTATTACTCTAGAAAGCATATATATACTTGTTCCTCTAATTTGAGCCTCTTTATCCAAAAAACTTCCTTCTCTTACATAGTAACTTACATCTGCTATATGAACATCTAATCTATAGTTTCCATTTTCCAATTTTATAACTCTTACTGCATCATCTAAGTCTTTTGCATCTTCACCATCTATTGTAAAAATCACATGTTCTCTACAGTCAACACGATTTGGAATATCCTTAATGTCTATTTTATCTCCATATTTTTTTGCTTCTTCCACAACTTGTTCTGGAAATGTTGATGGTAATTTATATTCTTTTATTAATGATAGCATATCAACACCTGCTTGGTCTGGAGAGCCTAATACCTCAATAATTTTTCCTTCTGCATTTTTCCCTTTTTTAGGATATTTTGTTATTTGTGCTACAACTTTATATCCATTTTTCGCTTTTCCAATATTGCTTTTTGATATAAAGATATCTGTTCCAAAACTTCTTTCATCTGGCACTACAAAACCAAAATTTTGGCTTTTTTGAAATGTTCCAACTACAGTATCTTTTTCATGTTTTATTATTTTTTTTATTTTTCCTTCTGCTCTTTTTATTTTATTTTTTTCTTCAATTATTTCGACTAAAACTTTGTCTCCATTTAATGCATTTAATGCATCTTCTTTTGATATATAAATTTCGTCTTCTTGATTTTCTATTTTTACAAAACCAAATCCTTTTTGATTTTTTCTGTATATTCCTTCTACGTAGTTTTCACCTATTAATCTATACCTATTTTTCTTATTTTTTACTATCTTATAGTTTTCTTCCAAATTTCTTAATGTTTGTCTAAATTCATCATTTTCTTTTTTAGGAACTCCTAATAAAATAGCCATTTCTTTTGCTTTCATTGGAGTATAGTTTTCGTCTTTCATGAATTCTAAAATTATATCTTCTTTATTCATTTTTATTCCTTCCTTGTATATTTTTCAAAAAGCCGTGCAACAAGACAATATTGCACGGCTTTATTATACGATTTTATATTGACTGTCAAAATTATTTTTTACAATTTTGACAACATTTATTATGCTAAATACAAAATACCTAAAACTAAAGTTAAAACACCAAAAACAATTGAAGAAATAACCATCATTCTTTTTTGTTTTCCTTCTTTAGTTCTACCTTTGTTTTTCTCATAAAAATTGCTAGTTGATGAACCAGTTATTGTTTGTGATAAACCTGAATCATCCTTTGTTTGTATTAAAGCCAATATTATTACAACAAGTGCTATTATAAAATATATCACTGTTAATATTGTTCTAACTATTTCCATTTAAAATTCCTCCCTGCGGTTCTTTAATATTTCCTGGCTATTTTACCATATAAATTGTAAAAATGCAAGTACACACATTTTTTTATTCAAAAATTTCACATTTTACTTTAAAAAATTATGAAAATTAACACTAAAATAAATACTTTTAAAAGTATTTTACTTAAAAATTGAAAATTTGTAAACTTAATTCCTATATCATTTAGTTCATCATATCTAGCAATAATTTTATCCATTTCCTCTTTTGTAGATATTTTTACATCTTCCATATATTCTTTTGCTAAAAATCTTGCCTTTATCATTGCATCATTTTCTAAATATGTTCTAACTGCATAATAAACCAAACTCAAAATAAGAAATATTGCCATGAAAAGCATTTTATAAGGTAATACTTTAAAAATCCCTAATAAAAAAATAATAGCAAAATATAATAAATATATATTAGAAAATATAAAATTAAACCATAATAATTTTTTGTTTTGAATTGAATGTAAACATTCATGTGCAATTGTTTGTATTCTAGTATAACTATTTTTTAAATTTGCAATAAATATTTTATTACTTGTTACTAAATACAAAGTTGCATTTGATTTTTCATCTTCTTCAATTTTTACATTTTCATTTTTTAGTTTTCTTAAATACCACTTACATATTTCTATATTTTCCGGATATTTTTGTGTTAATATATCTAATTCTTTATCTTCGCCAATTTGCTTTATTTTCTTAATATTAACATCAAACATTATTCCTAATATTATAAAAATAATAATTGCAATTATTAGTAAAACTACATATTCCATAAATTCCCCCTCTCATTCTACTAATAATTAATATACAATCCATCTATTTATTTTAAAACATCCATTACTGCATCACCAATTATTTTGTTTACATCTGCCAAAATTAAATTGAACTTTGTTTCTGCTTCAAAAAATTTTACTGCATCAGAATTCTCATATAAAGCAACATATAAGTCTTGCATTTTTTTTGTTTTTTCTTCATCATTCTTTCCTGTTTGCATTGCTGTAACTTGCGCTTCATATCTTGCTGCCTCAAATTCATCTATTTGTTTTTTCAAATCTGGATTTAAGTTTAATGCTTCTTTTGCCATTTTATAATTAATATATTCTTCAGATTGTTTTATTTCTTGTGCTAGTCTATTTGCAGTATCATAAATAATCATTTTTACCATTCCCTTCTCAAATTATAAATGCCCATTTAAGGGCATTTACTACATATTACTATTTGTATTTGATGTTGTTGATGATGTTCCTGTTATTTCAACTTTTGCATCTGTTGGACAAATATTAATCCATGTATTTCCATCATTTACTTTGATTTCATTACCTTCTAAATCTTCATATTTTGTTTGAGTATTTCTTGCTTCTTTTATGCATTTAATTTTTATTGCTTTACCATTTGTAATATAATATCCATTATATGTACCAATATTTTTTAAGCCTTGTCTTCCTTTATTTTCACTATCTGTTAAAGTGTAGTTATCACACATTGTAATTATTATGTTTTTAGTAGTTATATTATCTCCTGTATCCCAATCTGTTTGTGCCTTATTACGTGCATATCTTTTATAAACTTGGTTTTCTTCATCATAAACATATTTTACAGTTTGAAGGTTAGAATGTGGTATTGTAACACTTGTTGCATCTTGACCATCTTCAAGTTTTACATCATCTGTTACATAATTTAAAACACTTTCTTTTGCAGATTTAGTTTTATATCCTTTTGCTTTCGCTGCATTTAGTAATGCAGTTGTACTTGTTACTGCATTATGTGGAGCGGCTTTATCCTTTACTCTCCAGAAAGTTTTTTCACTTTCTGTTATACCATTTAAGTTGTTTATCTTGTATTGTTTTATATCACTTTCTGCTTGTGGACTCCATCCATAATGTGCATATATTGCATCATTTTCCATAGCATAATCTAAGAAATAATGTCTTGAACTTCTTACAGGTCCTATTTTATCCACAGTTACACCTTTAAATAATGCCATTAAACGTGTTTCTCCACCTTCAACTATTGCTTCATACACTAAGTATGCTTTATTTAAACCTGCTTGTGGCCATGCTTGCTTGTGGTTATCTATCATTACAGCTATTGGTCTATCTGTTCCTTTAAAAATTTGTATATCCTTATTTTTAACTTCTGCAGTTAATATTTCTTCTTCTTCACTATCTGATACTTCTTGTGTATCATTATTTTTATTTTTCATAATTTTGTATGCAAGCAACGCCCCTGCACCTATTATTACAATAATTAATATTGCAATTAATATTCTTATTCCTTTTTTACTCATAAAAAACTCCTCCTTTTTATTCTCTTGTAATTTTCAATTCATTAAGTATTTTTTCTTCTTTTGGCCTCATAATTTTTTTATCTTCTTCTTCAATATGGTCATATCCCATCAAGTGATAGAAACCATGTACTAACATATAACTTAGTTCTCTTTCAAAACTATGTCCATATTCTTCTGCTTGTTCCCTAACCTTTTCAATTGAGATTATTACATCTCCTAAAACATCTTCGTATGGAAAATCTCCGTTCTTTATTTTCTCATCTAATTCGTCTTTTTCAAACATTGGAAATGATAATACATCTGTTGCTTTGTCTATTTTTCTGTATTTTTTATTTATTTTTCTTATTTCTTCTGGTGTTGTAAAAGTTATTGTCATTATTAATTTTGAATCTAATAATCCTTCTTCCTCAAAACATTTATCTAATACTTTTTTTACTATTGCTTCCCAATCTTCTTGTCCTTTTTCAACATTTAAATATGAAATTTCGTACATTACGCTACCACCTTATCTTCCTTTATAATTTTACCATTATATCTTCCCTGAGATTTGCATGAATTTTTAATTTCCCTAATTACTCCATAATCAACTAATTTTCTTCTATAATATTTTATTATTTTTGAATAATCAGTTTTTGAATTTTCTATCTTTTTCATGTCATTTTTTATAAATAGTATTTCTTTTTGTTTCATGTATTCAACAAAATCAACGTCTTTTAATTTTGATATTTTCTTATACTTGTCCCAATATTTTTTATAATTTTCTCTTTCTTTTACATCTTCCCAATATACTTTTGTTGAAAGCAAACGAACATTATAATCTTCTATTAAGTTGATTAACATTGCATATGCTTTTTCTCTTTTTGCTGCCATTTTTGTATCTTGTACTAACATTCTAGCATCTTTTAGCAATTTTTCATAACATTGTTCTGCTACTATTAATGGTATACTGTGTGTAAATAATTTTCTACTAATTCCTAGTAATATCATATTTTTTTCTATGTTGTCTTTTGTATCTAATTTACCTACTGTGTAACTTTCAAATTTTTCGTAATCATCTACTATATCTTTAAATTCTTCTTTTGGATTTATTTCCATTTTTAAAGGTAATATGTATTTTATATATTCTTCTAGTGTATAGAATATTTTTACATAAATCCATTCTTTTGAAGAATCATAAATATTTGTTGTGTCTGCTAATTTTATTGAATAATTCTTTAAAATTCCTTTATATAATGTGTCCATTTTATTTACATAGAATTTATTATATTTTTCTTTTACTTTATCTTTTGCATTTAAAGTAACATTTTCTTTGTCTAATTCTAATAAATATTTTTGTTTTCTATATTTATAATCCATATATTCTTTTTCTTTTAGGCTTGTAACTTCGTAATATCTTGCAAGAGCATCTCTTTCAAATTCTGTTGCAGTATTATTTTTTACTTTTTTGTAAATTGAATCCATAACATATTTATCTAATGCTTCTAAATAAACTGTATATGCATCTTCATATTTTTTTTCTAATTCTTCTGAATTGTAATTTTCTGTGTCTTTTTTGAAATTTGCGAATGCTTTTATTAAATTATTTCTTTTCATACTTATTAACATTCCATTTATGCTTATTTTTGTTGGTATTAATATTTTTGTTAAAGTATTTGTTAGTTTATTAAAAAAATTTGTACTTGTTCCTGTTATTCTTAAACTTCTTTCTTCCATTTTGTTCTTCCTTCCCATCATAAATGTATATTTATGATTAAAAAACTATTTTTTCATTTGTCCCTATATCTTCAAGCACTTCGTATGTAACATAAACTTCTATTCCATCTTCTTTTTCATATGTATTTATTATTTTATTAACTACTTTGCTTTTATCTTCTATTTCGTTGTCCAATTCTACCTGTAATTGTTCTATCCCTAAGTCTTTTGCTTGTTCTACATTGTAGTTTTTTTGTTCTTCTTTTATTTCTTTATTTGTTATTTTTACTAAAGAAATAGGTAAATAAAAATCTGAAAATATCTTAAATTTATTCTCTAGCACTATTGTATCATAAATTTTAAATTTTGAAAGCCTTTTTGACAAATTTATTTCAAAATTATTAATTTTTATTTGGTATTTATTCTCAATATTTCCTGTTTCTGTTTTTTCCGTAGCATTATATAGAATTTTTTTGTTTTTTGTATGCCATACTTTTGCTTGTATTTCACCTTTTGCATGTACATATCTAAGTCCTGTATATTTTCCTTCCATCCACCCATTTATAAGTGTTGTCCCAACATTTACAGTATCTCCAACCTTTACAGCAATTGTTCCATTTTGAGCATTAATTTTTGTTATTATTCCTTGCTTATCAGAAACTATATTACAATATTCATTATCATCTACTATTTCTGGTTTTGCAGTTGCTTTTACAACTTTTACAATGGCATTTGTACCTTTTAATTCTATTCCCATCCATGCAATATCATTTCTTTTTAATCTTACTTTATTTATAATATCTTTTGTGTTTATTTTTGATTTCATTTTTCCTATCTCAAGTCCACTTTCTACAACATCTTGATATAAATTTTCTATACTTTCTTTGTCCTCTTCAACTATTTGTATATTCCATACAAAATTTGAAGAAATTCCTAAACCAATTATTATAACTAGCAAAAAAACAAAAAACAATTTTCTTTTTCTATATCTATTAAATAAAAAAGGTAACCCCTTCTTCTTTATAATTTTTATTTTGCATTTTGTTTGTTTTGCTATTTTGGCTACCTTTTTTAAATCTTTTATTCCTATATTCAATTCTAATTTTACATTTTTGTTTCTTTTTAAATTCCATATTGTTATTTTTTCATTTCCACATATATTTATAAATCTTTCTATATAATAACCTTCTATTGAAATTCTTATATATCCAATTATATAATTAAATATTATTTTAATAAACATATTTTAATCAAAGTTCCTCTCTATATCAATACTTTCAACTTTTCCTTTTACTTTTATATCATCATTTGTCATATTTTCTAATTTTAGTTCATATCCGTTTATATTTACAATGCCTAGTGAAGTATTTATTCTAATATAATAATCTTCATATTCTAATATTCCTTTAAAGTTTTCTATTATCATTTCGTTAAAACCTGTTATTGTTATTTTGGGTGTATCTGTATACACTTCTTGTGGCATTTCTAATAATCTGTCTATTTTTGAAAATTTTCGTTGATTTTTTTTCATAATCTCACCCTTTCGCATTGCACTTTATATAAATGTATTTTTATCATGATGATTTTATGATTTTTTTTGAAAAGGGATTTAGGGACGTTCCTTAAATTCTCTTTTTTCAGGGACTTGTGGGCACTCCTTTTTATTTTGCAATTTTAAAAGAAAAGGAATTGAAGTTTGTACCTCAATTCCAAAATTTTATTCATTTATAATTTTATCAATAGATTGTTCTCTCATTTCTTTAATAATTTTGCAACTATTATCAAGTTTTGCTTGTTCATCTTCTGTCAATTCAAGATTTAATAATTCACGAACCCCTTTACCATTAATTATTGCAGGAACGCCAATGAAAATATCATCTTGACCATATTCGCCATCTTTTAAATAAGTAGAAACTGTCAAAATAGAATTGTCATTATCCAATACAGATTTTACAATTTTACTTAGAGCCATACCAATTCCATAATATGTTGCTTTCTTTTTATTAATAATTTCATATGCTGCATTTACAACATCTTGATGTATCTTATCTAAATCTTTTATAGGATGATGTCCATCTTTCATAACATCTTTCATTTTTTTACATCCAACATAAGCGTGATCCCATGGAACAAATGATGAATCTCCATGTTCTCCCATTATATATGCATGAATATTTTTACTAGATACTTTTAAATAATCTGACATTATATAACGTAAACGTGCAGTATCTAAAACAGTTCCTGAACCAAATACTTGATTTTTTGGAAGTCCTGATACTTTTGAAACTACGTATGTCATTAAATCTACTGGATTACTTGCAACTATAATTACACCATTAAAACCACTTGCCATTATACTTTGAGTAATGCTTTTCATTATTCTTGTGTTTGTTTCTGCAAGTTCTAATCTTGTTTGACCTGGTTTTTGTGCAATACCTGCAGTTATTACAACAACTTGTGCATCTTTGCATTCATCATAATCTCCTGCTTTTATTACCATTTTTTGTGGTGCAAATGGTAATCCGTGTGATAAATCCATTTGTTCACCTATTGTTTTGTCTTTATCTATATCTACTAATACAAGTTCACTTACGCCCCCTCTATTTAGCATTGTGTATGCCATACTCATACCAACAAAGCCTGTTCCTACTAAAACTACTTTTCCTTTTTTCATTTTGAATCATCCTTTCCTTTTGTTTACCAAATTTGTTAATTTTGGTTATGTTTTTAAGAATGTTTTTATTACCATTCTCATTTTTCTATAACATTATATAACTATTTTGTTCATTTTTAAACAGAATATTAAAAAAAAATTTACTTTTTTATTTTTTTATGATATAATTCTAAAAAATCAAACAAAGTAAGGAGTGTTATATTATGTCTAGTTCAGATAATACAACTGCTTTGGCTGAAAATAAAGTGTTAATTTTATATATTTTAAATCATTTTCCAAATGGTGTTTTAGAAGATGGTTTATATAAAATTATTTCTTCTGTAAATGATGTAAATTATTTTTATTTTAAAGAAGTCCTAACAGATTTATTGGATTCCAAATTGGTTGGTTTATTCACAAAAGATGAAGATGAAGAATCTGTACTAAAAATAACAAGTGAAGGAAAAAATGCACTTTCTCTTACAATAGACGTATTACCTGGAATATTAAAATTAAAAGCAGACAATGTTTTAAAAGAGGAATTTTCTTCAATTGCTGATGAAACTTCTATTTCTGCAGAATTTATTCCTAGAAGTGAAAATGATTATACAATAAAGTGTAGAGTAATAGAAAAAAACGAAACAATATTTGAAGTTAGAACATTTGCAGGTTCTCGCGAAAGAGCTAAAAAAATAGTTGATAATTGGAACAAAAATGCTTCTAAGATATATCCCAAAATATTAAATTTATTATTAGAAGATGAAGACTAAAAAAGAGATTATTGGAGTTCAACTCCAAATATCTCTTTTTTATTATTTATAATTATTATTTTTTTCTTCTTAATATCCATCCTTCTTCACATTTAATTGGTAACTTCATTAGAACCTTTTGTCCTTTAACACCTGGGCTAACACTGTCAATTTCTTCACCTGTTTCATCATCCCATAATTTTGTAATTTCAAATGTTTCTGGTTCTAGTCTATTTGGAATTATAATTTCTATTGTATCACCAACTGCAAGTTTATTCTTTATTTCAATTACTGATTTTTCTTCTTGGTATTCTAATATCTTTCCACCAAATTCATATTTATCATTATATTGTCTACCACTTAAGTCTTGAATATTTTTATTATTTCTATCATTGAAATAGAATGTTGTAAATTCTCTTGTTTTTACTTTTTCAATTTCCTTCATATATTTTGTATAATCATAATTTTCTGGGTCATTAATATAATCATCAATTGCATTTCTATAAACATTTATTACACTTGCAATATAATATTCTGTTTTTAGTCTTCCTTCGATTTTTAAACTATCAACACCCATATCTATTATTTCTGGAAGTTCTTTAATTAAGCATAAATCTCTTGATGAAAAGATACTTGTTCCATTTTCACTTTCTTCAATTGGATAAAATTGTCCCGGGTTATTTTTTTCTTCTGCATATAAATTGTAAGACCATCTACAACTTTGTGCACAATCACCTAAGTTTGCACTTCTTCCACACATAAAGTCACTTAAAAAACATCTTCCAGAAAATGCAAAACATATTGAACCATGTCCAAACATTTCTACTTCTAAGTCCTTTGGTTTATTTTCCATTATGTATTTTAATTGTTCTTTATTAATTTCTCTTGCCATTATTACTCTTTTGGCTCCATTTTTATACCAAAAGTTTGCATCACGTAAACTTACAATATTTGCTTGTGTGCTTACATGTATTGGAACATTTGGTGCATATTGTTTTAATGTTTCTATTACTCCTCCATCTGCTGCTATAATTGCATCTGGTTTTATTTCATTTAGTATTTTTGCCATTTCTATTATTTCTTCGTATTTATCATCCCATGCAAATATGTTTAGTGTTACGTGCACTCTTTTTCCAATGCTATGTGCGTATTTTATTGTTTTTATTAGGTCATCATTATTCATGTCTGCTCTTGTCCTTAATGATAGTGATGATGTTCCGCAATATACTGCGTCTGCTCCATATTTGAATGCAGTTTTTGCTTTTTCAAATGAGCCTGCTGGAGCTAGTAATTCTATTTTTTTCATTTTTGGTTTCATTCCTTCCATAATATTCATTTTTTTCTTTCTTAAATTGATACTTTTAATATTTTACCACATTTTTTGTATTTATTCTATAAAAATTCTTAAATATATTCAATTGGAACATAATAATTATTTTCATCAATTGGCATTATATTTTCCATCATGCACAAAACAATTCCATTACCAACAGTACAACCAAATTTTTTAACAACATCAAAATTCTTAATTGCTGCTTTTCCTGGATTAGCCGATTTTTTAATCTCAACAGGATAAACTGTATTATCATTAAAAATTAATAAATCAATTTCTTTTTGATTAGTATCTCTATAGTAATACAATCTACTTCTGGGGTCAATTCCGTTATTTGTAAAAGATTTAATAATCTCAGAAACTATATATGTTTCAAATATTGCACCATTATATGCACTCTTTTCAAGAGTTTCTGCACTTAAATATCCTGTTAAATAACAAGCAAGACCAGTATCCATAAAATAAATCTTTGGTTTTTTTACTGCTTTTTTTATATTATTATTAGAATATGATTGTAGCATATACACAAGATGCGTATTTTTTAATACTGATATCCATTCATCTATAGTTTTACTATCAACTCCAATATCTCTAGATATTTCATAAGCATTAAATTCTTGTGATGTTCTTGCTGCAACTGATGTTATAAATTTTACAAATTTTGCTTCATCTTTAATATTTATAAGTTCTCTAATATCTCTTTCTAGATATGTCCTTATATATGTTTCAAAAAACTGCTCTCTATTTCTACCATTTACAGAATTCACCTCTGGAAAACTACCATTTATAATTCTTTCAAATATGCTTAATGTTGATAGATTCTTTAGTTTTTCTTTTTTCTTTAGTAACTTAATATCTGGAACAAATATATCCTCTTTTTCGTTATTTAATTCTCTAGTTGAAAATCCAAATAAATCTAATATACCTATCCTTCCAGCAAGACTTTCACTTACATTTTTCATCGTTTGAAAAACTTGTGAGCCTGTCAAATAGTACATTGTTCCAACTTCTTTACCATCTCCGAACATTTCATTTTCTCTTGCTTTATCTACTTTTATTTTTATATATGATAATAATTCTGGTACATATTGAAATTCGTCTATTATTATTGGCGTTTCATATGTCCTTAAAAATAATTCTGGATCTTCGCGTGCCTGAGTACGCAACAATACATTATCAAATGAAATATAATTGATTTTCTTTTTTGATGTTGCTTTTAAATGATTTAATAGTGTTGTTTTTCCTACTTGACGTGGTCCTGCTATCATTATTACTGGACATTTGTCAATCAAAAAATTTAAGCTTTTTTCTATCGTTCTTGTTTTATATTTTTCCATTATAATCACCTCTTTAATATATTATACTACTATTTGATAAAAAAATCCAGATATTTTTAGAATACAACTCCAAAAATATCTATTTTTAGTTTGAATTTCAAAAAAAGAACCCAAAGTTCAAACTCTGAGTTCTTATATACTATATTAATAATTTTCTCCTCTACCTTCTGGTAATGCAGGATATTGTAAAACAACTTTAATTTTCATTGCATATCTAATTGCTCTAACAACTTTACTATTTTTAATTCTTTGCCATAAAGATGGTTTCTTCTCAAAAGTAGTTTCTTGAACATATTGTTCTTGTGATTGTTGTTCTTCCACAACTTGCTCTACATTTTGTACTTTTTGTACATTTTGTACTTCTTGTACCTTTTGAACCCTCTTAGACTTTTGTGTAGAAACCTCTTGTTGTTCCTCAACATTTTCTACTTTTACAGGTTCTTCAACTGGTGTAGGAATTGTTTTTAATGCATCTGCAACTTCTATTCCAATGTAACTTAATGCTTTTGATCTATCCTCAATTCTTTCCATATCAATTTCAATATGTAAATTTGATTCTAGATTATTTACTCTTGCATTTAACAATTTCATAGCATCCATATAATTTTGTGATGTTTTTGTTTTGCATTTTCCTAGTATATTTAAAGTATCTATAATATCTTCAGAAAAGTCTTGTTCTGCTGCTTTTATACTATCTTTCCATCCTTCTTCTTTGTTGTCAACATCTTCTATAATTTCTTTTAATTGTCCTGCTAAAGCAATATTTTGCTCTCTTTGTCTAATCAATTCTTCAATTCTTTTTGTATTTTCTTCGAATTGATTTGTAGCAAACTCAACTAATCCATAAGCGGCTTTATATACACTGCTAGGAAAGTTTTTCTTTTTAGGATATTCAATTAAATATGTTTTTATTGATTCTATTAAATCTTTGAAATATGTGTCCTCATCCAATTGAACAATTTGCTTCTTGCTCTTAGGATTTATCATTTTTTGGACTTTTTCTATATTTGATAAGATTTTTTCTTCCGTGATTACCATTCTCACGTTTACTATGCCTGATTTTGACATTGTAAACAACCTCCTTTATCTTACGCTTTATTGCTTTTACTGTTTCTTTTATAATTATACAATATAAAACAAAAAACTACAATAGAATTGCAGTTTTTTTAGTTTACATTTTGGTTACAGAAATATTACATTTTTGTTACATTTTTATTTTTAGGGATTAAAGCCTCGTATTTCAATTTCATTTTATTTTGCTTTAAGTCCTTCTACTAATGTTTTTTCAAACTCTTTGTATGTTTTTATTATATCAATTTCATTTCCGTTTTTCATTTTATATACTAATGTTGAAGCAATTAATGCATAAATTTCTGATGCTATTACTTTTGGGTCCCCCTGCTTTATTTCGCATTTTTTCATTCCTTCTGCTACAATTTTTTCGATTTTTCCAATATATTCAAAAACGTGTTGTTGGCACATTTTGTTTCTTGCTTCTTTTCCATAAAATTGACTTAGTAATATTGTTATAAAATCTTCATATTTATTTACTATTTTTATTTCTATTAATACTATTGCTTTTATTTTATCTATATAGTTATCTAATTTTTCTGTTTTTATATCGATACTGTTTTGTAATAGTTTTATTCCTTCTTCTATTAAGAAGTTAAATATTTCTTCTTTGCTTGAAAAATGATAGTATAGTGTTCCTTTTGCAACTCCTACTGTTGCTGTTATTTCTTCTATGCTTGTTGCATCATATCCCTTTTCTGCAAATAGTTTCATTGATGTTTCAAATATTTTTCTTTTTGTTTTATTCATATTTATCACATTCCTTCTTTAAGATGTAAACAATTTTCCCTCATCTTTTCGTTTTTTATTATATATTTTTTAATGAAATATTGCAATATTTTTGAAGAAATTTGAATACTTGGTCAAAAGGTTTTGTATACATATAAATTTCAAAATTATGTTATACATGAAAAAAAGTAGCACTTTTTTGTACTACTTAATTTTTTGTGGTAACAAACACAAGGCCTGTCACCACGCTTTTCTTTTATTTTATGTATTCTACAATGCTACTATTTGATACTAAATCCATCTCCAGACTCTTGAAGTTGGACACTAGATTTTAGACAAACTAGCGGACGAAAACCATAGTCATTACCGGTATAGTTAGAGTAGGCACTGCTAACATCGCCGCTGTAGTTCACAAGCACTACAAGGTCAGTATTATAAGCAGAGGGGCTGGCCACCCACATACCACGTGCTCCTTTTGACTCTGGTAATACATATAAACTATCTCTTATACTTAACATGCCAGGATAATAAGTCTTCCAATTTGCTCCATTATCTTTACTTATTTTATATCCTTCGTGTCCTGTATCATTTACTGCTTCCGCTTTATATTGAACGTTGTGTTTTTGACTATAAGATTTCATTAGCATTTCAATTGTTGGTCCACCTATTACATAATCTGCTTTTTCATTTTTGTCTTTAAATGTACTCCATGCAGTTGTATCTAGCATATATGCTACTGCTTTCATATTAGGATTAACAGTTGAATTTTCAACACCTGTATATTGTTTATCTATAAAGAATGATTTATTTAATTTTTTTATTGTATCTGTTGTTATTCTCGCTGCTCCTGTTGGATAAGCATTCAATATATTATCCAATGATGCAGCCTTTGGGGAAGTTTCTGTCTTTACAGGTGCACTTCCTACTGATTGTCCTGCTTCATTTGTTCCCTTTGGTAGTTTTGCAAGATCTACATAGTCATCTGCTATTAAATAAATATTATTAGTATCTGCATAGAATATTTTCCACCCTGTCACTCCATTTGCAGATGTATAATTTACTGATTTTCCGTAGTAATTATTTGCCTTTTCTGTATCTGTTGCACTTGCTATTGTATTTGCATTTATTCCACTTTCTTGACCTCCACCTCCATTATTTTGTCCTGGTAAATATGCATTTATTTCACTCTCATATTCATCTAATTTTGTATTTTGGTCTAATGCAGCCTCGTCAGCTTTTTGTTTTGCATCTTTTGCTTTTCCAAATATTCCAGTATTTGTCAATGCAGATATTGATATTCCTGCCAATATCAAAAGTATAATTATAGTTATAACCAACGCCACAAGTGTTATACCTTTTGAACTTTTAAATGTATTTTTCATTTGAATTCCTCCCTTTTTTATTTTTTCTTTATTTTTATATAAAATTTATAAACTACATCTTAAAATTTTATTGTGGAACTAAAATTTCTGTATTTTATAAAACATTAAAAACATTTTTGCAACACAAATAGATAGCAACACTTATAACTACATTTTAGGTGCAGTTATAGTGTCCCTATCTATTTATGTTTTATTTATATTAATTATTTTATTTAAATCACCTGTGTATACTCCCTCAAGGGTTCTAACGTTTTGCATTTTTAACGCTCCTTTTCTTTTGTTTTTTCATATGCCAATATTAGCATAAAAAATAATAAAAATCAACTTTTTTATATTAAATTTTTGTTACAAATCTTTACAAATTTCAACAACTAATATACAATAACAATATAAATTAAAATTTTCAGTAAATTTGTTCATACGCAAAAAATCATGAAATAAATTTTCTGTAAAATGGACACAATAAAAGAAAAAATTTTTGGAGGAAAACTAATGAAAAACAAAAACGAATTAAATTTTAAAGATTTAAAAATGACATGTAATTCAAACATATTCAACTTTGAAACCACACAAGAATTAAAAGATATAACAACAGGAATCGGTCAAGAACGCGGCATTAAAGCACTTGAATTCGGTCTACAAGTAGATGTAAAAGGATATAACCTATATATAGAAGGACCAAGTGGCGTTGGAAAAACAATGTACACAAAAAACTATCTAAATAAAATATCAAAAAAACAAAAAACACCTAATGACTGGTGCTACATCTACAATTTTGACAACCCAAACGAACCAATTGCAGTTTCACTTCCTGCAGGTCAAGGAAAAGAATTCAAAAATGCAATGGATGGTTTCATTTTAGAAGTAAAAAAAGATATCAAAAAAACATTTAATGCAAACGATTTTGAAAAAGAAAAAGCACTACTTAAACAAGAATTTGAAGAAAAACGTTCTAGCATTTTAGACAAATTAAATGTAGATGCATCAAAACATAATTTTCAAGTCAAATCTTCTCAAAACGGTATTTATATGATGCCAATTGTAAACGGAAAAGCCATTGACGAAGAAGAATTTGACAAACTAGATGACGAAATAAAACAAGTATATGAAGAAAAATCTTCAATTGTTCAAGCACAAATTATGGACGCAATTGAACAAATAAAAATTATAGAAAGACAATCAGATAAAAAAATATCTGAATGGCAATCAAATATTGCCCTACTTACAATTAATGTTCACATTAATTACTTAAAATCACAATTCAAGAGAAATAAAAAAATAACAAAATTTTTAAATGATGTTAAACAAGATGTTCTAAAAAATGTTTCATATTTTGTTGACGAAGACAAAGAAAAAGAAAAACAACAACAAATGAATCCTGCCCAAAGAAAACAAGACCCATCTTTAAATTACAGAGTAAACCTATTTGTTGATAACTCTAACACAGAAGGTGCACCTGTTATAATGGATTCAAACTACTCTTATCATAACATTTTCGGTACACTTGAATACGAAAATTACTATGGTTCATTAAAAACAGACCATACAATGTTAAAACCAGGTCTTTTACAACAAGCAAATGGTGGTTACATCATTTTCCAAGCAAAAGATTTATTACAAAATAATTTCTGCTATGAAGCATTGAAAAAGGCATTAAGAGTTAAAGAAATAAGTATAGAAAATACAACAGACCAACGCGCATCTATGGTAATGGTTTCTTTAAAACCTGAACCTATTCCATTAGACTTAAAAGTTATTTTAATTGGAAACTCTACCATTTATCAAACACTTTTGGCAATGGACTCAGATTTTAGAAAATTGTTTAAAATAAAAGTTGAATTTGAAGATGATGCACCTTTAAATAATGAAAATGCAAATAAATTGGCTCAAATAATTCACGGTTTCTGTGAAGCCGAACAACTTCCACACCTTGACAAAGATGCTATGGCAAGATTAATTGAATATGCTTCAAAACTTGCTGGAAGTCATAAAAAATTATCTACAAGATTTGATGATTTAATAAAAGTTGCCGGTGAGGCCGCAACATGGGCTAAAATGTCAAAGTCAAAAGTTGTAACTGCAGAATTTGTTGACAAGGCTTTAGCAGAAAGAATTGAAAGAGTTAAAAAGTTTGATACAAAATATATGGAAATGATAAAAGACCATTCTTTATTAATTGATACAACTGGTTTTGAAGTTGGAACTATAAATGGTTTAACAATTTTAACAATTGGTGATTACTCATTTGGTAAACCTGCAAAAATAACAGTTAACACATATACTGGTAAAAATGGAATTGTAAATATAGAAAGAGAAGTTGAACTTTCTGGTTCTACTCACTCTAAGGGTGTTCTAATTTTATCTGGATATTTAGGTGAAATGTTTGCACAAGATATTCCTTTGTGCTTAACTGCAAGTATTTGTTTTGAACAATTGTATAATGGTGTTGATGGTGATAGTGCTTCTAGTACTGAACTTTATGGTTTGCTTTCTAGTCTTTCTGGAATACCTATAAATCAAGCCATTGCCGTTACAGGTTCAGTTAATCAAAAAGGTCAAATCCAACCAATTGGTGGTGTTAATGAAAAAATTGAAGGTTATTTTCAAATCTGCAAAATGCGTGGTTTGACTGGTGAACATGGTGTTATGATTCCTGTTCAAAATGTTGATAATTTGCAACTTTCTGATGAAATTGTTTCTGCTGTTAAAGATGGTTTGTTCCATGTTTATGCGGTTTCTACAATTGAGGAGGGTATTGAGGTTTTGACTGGTGTTCCTGCTGGTAAGAAGGATAAAAATGGTCATTTTCCTGCTGGTACTGTTAATTATCTTGTTTATGAGAAACTTAAAAAGTATGCAAAAATTGATATGAATAAATAGATCCATATAAAAAGCAGTTCCAATGGAACTGCTTTTGACTGTTAAAACTTCTCATACTCTAACACATTGTTTTTTTTACACCATTCTCTAAAGTTTTGCCGTTCTCCTTCTCTAAATTCATCCTGTGAATATTCATCATAATTCCACTGCTTATAGATCTTAAACTTGTACAACTTTAGAAAGTCTTCATATTTTTCAGATTGACGCATATTACTATCATAAATATAACCATTTCTTAGAATAATAGCATGTGCATAATATTTATGTCCCTCTTCAAAGGGTTCTTCTACTGCACCCCATATAAGTAAAGAATCTTTTATAATTCTAGCAATTTCTAAAGAATAGTAATAGCAGCAATGATCACAATTATCTGATAATAAGTCTTTATATAACCACATATCATGTTTTTTTATTTCTTTCCATTCTCTAAGTCCCAATGCCTTTCCAGTTATACTGACATATTTTCTTATAAAGTTTATAATATGAGTCGTTCTTATTTGCGCTGGTGTCTTACACCCCATTACACAAAGTTCAATCTGTCTACTCAACTCTCTAGTTTCTAATATAAGTATTATCATTCCTACATTCAAAAGAAGTAGCGCATAAATTCTAGTTTTAATAAAAATAAGTCCGATAATTCCCACTATCCCTAAAATAATTGCGCAAATTCTCCTCCGTAATGAAATCAAAGTGAATAATCCACAATCCCACTTATATATCTTATAAAACAATTCTGGTTCATCAGTATGAATTTGATTGCCATAGTAATAACGCGTTAAAAATTTTAACATAAATTTGTTCCTCCTCTAAATAATTATTTTGGAATTTTTATATAATTTGCACTTGGCAAAAAACAATGTATCATCTATATTATACCATTATTTACATAATTTTGCAATTTTTACTTTCATTTTGTAAAATTTAAAATTAAAACACGTTTTTAATTTTTTTGACTCATACTATCTTTATATAACCCAAAAAATGCAAAACTTTCTAATTTATTTTGCATTTTTATACTAGAAAATATTTATCAAACTCAATGTAGTCTTATTTTTAATATGTTCCAACACATACACACTAGCATCAAGTTGAGCCATAGAATCCCCATACTCCTCCATATCCAAATAACCATTAAGACTTGCCAAATTAGTTTCAATTTTTTCTAACTCATCATGTTCAATATAAATAGCAAGTTTTTTATGTCTTTCGTTCCAATCATCTCTAATCTCTTTAATTTGTTCTTTTAATTTATCTTTATTTATGTCCTCTTCATTCTCTTTTTCCATTTCTTTTCTAATTTCAGATAAACTTTGTGTAGCTATTTCAATTGATTTATTTGTATATTTTGTAGTAAAAATATCTCCCGCAATTATTACTACAACAATAATTACAGAAATAACTAATTCCTTCGTCATGCCCATATCTCCTTTTAATTACATAAAAATCATATAACATTTGTTTATTATACATTATGCTCTTCGCTCTACGAACTCTTCTTTTCTTTTTTTTGGCAGAAAATTTGTCCTTTACCATCATAAGTAACAACCAATGCCTCTTCTGGCTTCATATCAAATTTTTCAACTTGTTTTTTTAACCAATTATAATTCTTTCCAATTAATTGCAGATTCTGATTCATAACTTTTCCATCAACAACCAAATCATATGGAATTCCCTCATATTCTGGTACAATGTTGAAATCTTCCGGCGTCGTTGTTCTCTTTTCAGGCTTTTGAATTACCGTAACTTGTCCACTTGTTTCCAAAATTGCATATTCCACATCACCTAAATTAACAATGTTGTTTCCTCTAAGTCTTTCTTCCAATTCATTTACTGTAAATCTTTCTTTTTTTAAAGCCTTTTCATCAATTTTTCCTCTATATATCAAAATTGTTGGCTTTCCACAAATAATCTCCCTTGCTTTTATACTTTTTAAATTTACTAATGAAATTAACAAATGCATAACTAAAAGTCCTAAAATTGGAATTAATCCATTGAATATCGGAACACCTATATCACTCATAGGAATAGTAGCCAAGTCTGCTATCATTATTGAAATTGCAAGTTCAAATGGTTGCAATTGCCCTATTTCCCTTTTTCCCATTAACCTCATTACAATTAATACAAATATGTATAATATTATTGCTCTAAAAAAAATTATTAACATTTTTTTCACCTCAAACACTATTTACATTAAAAATATAATTTAAAAATATTTGAAATTAATAATTTATTTATTTTTAGTACTTATATTTTTTTCTATAATATTTTTTATTTTATTTTTTACAAAAATTAACTTTTTTATACTTATATTTTTGAATATTATTTAAAAATTCGTGAATAATAAAATTAGAGCCTTGAAATTGCAAATTTAATTTGCATAAGTTTTTAAAAATTTAAGGAGGTTTTCTATATGTCAAATTCACAAACAAGAAGTGAAAATAGTACTTCCACAGTGTGGCAAATAGTTGGTAGATTAATTGCTGCTGCTGTTGTTCTAGGTATTACTGCATTTTTTACACCTGGTTTTTCAATTAATAATATTTGGACTTTAATTATAGCTGCTGTTGTTTTAACAGTAATAGATTACTTAGTTACAAAGTTTACAGGTTTACATGCAAGCCCATTTGGTAAAGGCTTCGTAGGTTTTGCATTGGCCGCTATTACTTTATATGTTACTCAATTCTTTGTAGCAGGTTACTCTATTTCATGGATGGCTGCTATAATTGGAGCTTTGATTTATGGTGTTATTGATTATTTCTTGCCAGGAAATCAAACTATGTAGTTATGAAAAAATAGGGATTGGGGGACGGGTCTTCCATCCCTATTTTTTTTAGGGATAGAAGACCCGTCCCCCAATCCCTAAAAATATTTTAAAAGAGGAATTTGGAGTAGTAACCCCATAATCCCTCTTTTTTAATTTCTTTCCCAATATTTTTCATACAATTCCTTAGCAGTCTTTGGACTATCAACACCCTCTTTATTCTTAACAGGAGCGAAATCATCCTCTCTCTTACCTCTAAGAATTGCAATATCATCAAACAACTCAAAACTATCAAAAATAAACGCTTCAAACTTATAAGAATTTGGTTCAGTTGGTATAACTTCTTTACCATTTTCATCAATATAAGCATTTTTCTTAAAAGCACTATGATAAATTAATGGCTCTTTGCTTATTTTTTCAATAGCATCAATTGTAAACAAATTACACATGATGTGAGATTCACCAAATCTCAATTCTCCATTATTATCAACTTCTTCTGCCATTTTTTCTGGTAATTCTGAATATTCAATAACCTTTGGATGACCATTCATTTTGCAAAATACTCCAACTCTTTCATGTGGATTTGCCTTAACAACTGATTTTGAAGCAATTTGCACGTTTTTATCAATTGCCATTCCAAGTAATGTGACATCAGCCATTTTCAAAAGAGCATTATCAACTCCACCAATAAATACCCATTTAACACCACGTTCTTTCATATCAGAAAGCATACCTGTTTTTCTAAGTGAAGAAAATACTCCACCATTTCCATCTGAAGCCTCTCTTACTTTCATATCTTTTCCGATTAGCATTTTTCCATTTGTATCAACTAATGGCAACTCACCTTGTTCAAATAACATAACACTATTTTTATCATATCCAAAGTAATTATTTTTCTCTAAAAATTCTTGTGTTTGATCATTATTTTCTCTACTTGTCATTATGTACCAAGGAATAATTGTATTATACTTTTTATTTGCTTCTTTTAAATTTTCTGCTAAGATTTCAAATAAATATTTTCCTTTACCATAAACATCTAGTTTAAAAGTACCTTTTGGGCCTGTGTGACCAAGTCTTGTTCCTTGACCTCCAGCCATTGTAACAACTGCATAATGGCCACTAACAATAACTTTCTCTCCTAAATTATCAAATGTATCTTTTTCATTTTTTGTTAATTTTTCTTTATCTAAATATGGTATAGATTCAATTTTATTTTCTTTTAATTCAATCTCTTTTTTTGTATTTTCATATAATTCTGCAATTTGATGGAAATCAATATTTTTTAATTGCTCTAATAATTCTTCTTTTTTATTTTCGTCTAATTTATTTAACAATTCTATTATATGTTCTTGATTGTATTCTTTTAATAATTTTATTATTTCTTCATTTTTATCCATAGCCTTCTCCTTTTCTTGACTATCCTTCGATAATCAAGTTGCTTTTTTTAGTATATTTTATTCTATTTTAATTTTTTTGTTCATTTCAATTACTATTGTAATTACTTTCGCCATTTTATCACAATACACTGATTTTTGCAAACTTTTTTCTAAAACTTGTCATATCATTTGAAAATTCACAATATACATTAATTAAAGTTATGTGGTACAAACATTTAAATTGTTTTGAACAGTGCAGACAATAATATCATTTTTTATATTTCATATTAAAGTCCGCATTTTTAAGGGAGGTATATAGATGGAAAGTTCAAATTTATATCAGGACATAGCAAAAAGAACTGATGGTGACATTTATGTTGGGGTTGTAGGTCCTGTTCGTACTGGTAAATCAACATTTATTAAGAATTTTATGGATTTACTTGTAATTCCAAATATTGATAATGAATACAAAAAAGAAAGAGCAAAAGATGAATTGCCTCAAAGTGCTGGTGGCAGAACTATTATGACAACAGAACCTAAATTTGTTCCAAATGAGGCTATTGAGATAACTTTAGATGATAACTTAAAATTCAAAACTCGTTTAGTTGACTGTGTTGGCTATTTAGTTGATAACGCTATTGGCTACCTTGAAGATGATATGCCTAGAATGGTTAAAACACCTTGGTCTGATGAAGAAATTCCATTTGAAACAGCGGCTGAAATTGGTACTAAAAAAGTAATTGAAGAACATTCAACAATTGGCATTTTAGTTACAACTGACGGAACTGTTACAGATATACCAAGAGAAGATTATATAAAAGCAGAAGAACGTGTGGTTTCTGAATTAAAGGCTTTAAATAAACCATTCATAATCTTACTAAACTCTGAAACTCCGTCATCTGATTACACTCAAGAATTGGCTCAAAAATTAACTGATAAATATAATACAAGCGTAATGCCAATAAATTGTGCAAACTTAAGTATAAACGACATAAACACAATGTTTTCTAAAATTTTATACGAATTTCCTGCACAAAAAATTGCTATTAAACTACCTCGTTGGGTTGATGGATTAAGCTTTAACCATCCTATAAAAACTGAATTATTTAATGAAATTAAAGACGCATTTGCAGATGCAAATGTTTTAAAAGATATTTCAAATTGTACACAAAAAATAAGTCAAACTGAAATAATTTCTAGAACTACAATTACAAATATTGAACTTGGTTCTGGTAATGTTAAAATTCAAATTGATGTAAAAGAAAATTTATTCTACAAAGTATTATCAGAAATCACTGGTGTCAATGTTGAAAATGAAGGCGACTTATTTGGGATTATTACAAACCTTTCTTCTGCTAAGAAAAAATATGATAAAATTGCATATGCTTTGGAAGAAGTCAATGCAAAAGGCTATGGAATTGTTACTCCATCAATTGATGATTTAGTTTTAGCGGAACCTGAAATGGTTAAACAGGGCTCACGCTTTGGTGTGAAATTAAAGGCAACTGCCCCAAGCATTCATATGATAAAAACAAATGTAACTACTGAAGTTTCACCTATTGTTGGTTCTGAAAAACAGTCTGAAGAATTGGTAAATTATCTACTTTCTGGTTTTGAGAATGACCCTAAACAAATTTGGGAATCTAACATTTTTGGAAAGAGTTTGCATGAACTTGTTAATGAAGGCTTGCAAACTAAACTTTCTAAGATGCCAGAAGATGCTCAAATGAAACTTCAGGAAACTTTGGAACGTATTGTTAATGAGGGTTCAGGAGGATTAATTTGTATTATACTATAAAATTTCGGGATTGGAGAACGGATTTTAACGGGATTGGGGGACGGGTCTCTAATCCCGAAGTTTTACGCAAAAAAATTTCGGGATTAGAGACCCGTCCCCCAATCCCGTTAAAATCCGTCCCAAAAATCACGAAATTTTATTTATCTTCTTTCAAATTTTTTCTTCTCAACTGTCCACATGCCGCATCAATATCAGAACCAAGTTCTCTTCTAATAGTAGCAACAATTCCATGATCATTCAAATAATCCCTAAACTTCATAATATTATCATTAGAAGACTTAGAATAAGCACCATTTTCAATTTTATTAATAGGAATCAAATTAACGTGGCATAACATACCATGTAACAGTTTAACCAATTCTTTAGCATCCTCAAGATTATCATTGTTATCTTTTGCCAATGCATACTCAAAAGATATTCTTCTATTAGTTTTGGCAATATAATCCTTACATGCTTGCATCAATTCTTCAATTGGAAAAGCATTGTTTACAGGCATCATACTACTTCTTTTTTCATTATTTGTTGCATGTAAAGAAATGGATAATGTACATTGAATATTTTCCTCTGCTAATCTATAAATACCAGGTACCAACCCACTTGTAGAAACGCTTATATGTCTTGCTCCAATATTTAGTCCCTTTGGATTGTTTATAATTCTAATTGCATTTACAACATTAGTGTAATTATTTAAAGGCTCACCTATTCCCATAAACACAACATTAGAAATTCTAACACCTGTATCTTGTTCAACAGCTAAAATTTGTTCAACAATTTCACCTGATGTTAAACTTCTTATAAAATTAATTCCTGTTGATGCACAGAATTTGCATCCCATTTTACATCCAATTTGTGAAGATACACAAATACTGTATCCATGATGATAACTCATTAATACTGTTTCTATTGCATTACCATCTAATACGTCAAATAGATATTTGATTGTTCCATCTTTTGATTCCTGTTTTCTTAAAATTTTGTAATTGCAAATTGTATAATTTTCTTTTAATTTTTCTCTTAATGCTAAAGATAGATTTGTCATTTCGTCAAATTCTTTTACTTTTTCTTGATATAACCATTTAAATATTTGCTCTGCTCTAAATGGTTTTTCTCCTATTTCTACAAGTTCTTTTTTTAAATCTTCTAAATCATAATCTTTTATATTTTTCATTTTCTATCACTTCTCCATATTTTTATGTCTTTTTTTACCCCGATGTCTCAAACATAACCGTCCCAAAAACGACATTTTTTACACAAACTCTTCCCAAACTAAATTTGCTAAATCTAGCCCTTTGCTAGTTAATTTAATATCATCCAAATCGACCTCAAGTAAATCTTCTTCAACCAATTTTTGCAACTCATTTCTAAACAAATAAATCGGATTTTCCCCAAACTTCTGCTCAAATTTGGAAATGCTAATGCCGTCAAGTTTTCTTAGTCCCAACATCATAAATTCTTTTTCCATATCTAACTTATTTTGAATTTCTTCAATAATTCTAACTTTTTTAAAACCAACTTTTTCATTCTCTTTCCCGATTTTATTCTCATTTTTTATTTTATTTTCCATGCTTTCTACATTTCCATTTTTTTTACTTTTATCTACATTCAAATATTCCTTCAAATCAGTAGTATTTGCGTACCTTACACCATTTACATATGAATGTGCCGCAACTCCAAAGCCAACATACTGTTTTTGCTCCCAGCAATTCATATTGTGCTTTGATTCAAACCCAGGCTTTGCAAAATTTGATATTTCATAATGTTTATACCCATTCAACTCTAAGAAATTTTTCATATAATGATATTGTCTTCTTTCTTCTTCATCATCTGGCAAACTTAATTCCCCTGAGTCAATTCTTTGCTCTATTTTTGTGTTCTCTTCTACTATCAAAGAATACACAGATATATGCTTTGGTTCTGGCTTTAAATTAACTACATTTTCCAAACTATTTTTTAGAATTCCAATATCTTGTCCAGGAAGTCCTAACATTAAATCAACATTTATGTTTTCAAATCCCGCTTCTTCTGCCCATTTATATGTATCTAAAAATTGTTCATAATTGTGAATTCTTCCAATTTTTTTTAAAATATCATCATCAGTACTTTGAAGTCCTATGCTTAATCTATTTATTCCACAATTCTTATACATCTGTAGATTATTTTTTGTTGTAGTCCCTGGATTTACCTCAATTGTAATTTCAATTTTTTCTTTTTTATCTGGCATCTCATTTCCAATTACTTTTTTACCACCGTTTGATGTACCCTTATTTTTCTCAATTTCTATTCCTGCAACATCATAAATCTTATCCAAAATCTTTTTTATAAGTTCAGGCTTTATTGCTGATGGAGTACCTCCTCCAATATAAATGGTACTTATAAAATTATTTCTTAATAAATTTTTATTTTCTTCAATTTCTTCTAATAATTTTTCAACATATCTCTCTTGCATATCAAAACAATTTGAATATGATATAAAATCACAATAATCACATTTTTTAACGCAAAAAGGTATATGTATATATATTCCTAACTCCATCTTTAACTTCCTTTATAAATCCTCTGCAATTTTAATAATTCTCTTTAATCTATAATTAACTCCTGATTTTCCAAGTGGTTCTTTCAATTTTTTTCCAAGTTCAACCAAAGACATATCTGGATACTCTAATCTAAGTAAAGCAATCTCTTTAAGATTATCATCTAAATTATTAAATTTGTTAGACTGTTGTAACCTTCTAATAGCATCAATTTGTTCAACAGACGCATTCAATGTTTTGTTCAAATTAGCAGACTGACAATTAACAATTCTATTAACTTTACCATTCATTTCTTTTTGAACACGAATATCTTCAAATTTCAAAACACTACTACTTGCTCCAAATAAAGCAATAATTGCTGAAATCTCTTCTCCATCTTTCAAATAAATTGAATTATTATTTTCTAATTTTTTGCATCTTATATTACACTGTTTTAATATTTCATCCAGAAATTCCATATTATTTTTTGTTGATAAATTTATTTCTAAATGATATGTTCTACTAGGATTATTTATTGAACCCGCTCCTAAAAACGCTCCTCTTACAATTGCTCTTTTACAATTATCATTTTCTATAAATATTAATTTATTATTATTTATATCATTTTGAACCAATTTTTCACTCTGTCCACTTGAGATTGTTTTTATATCCTCAAAATCAACATTGGATTTTATTTCTAATTGATTCTCAACAACCTCAACTTCTTCTATAAGATTTTTTACTTTAAAGGTAATTATAAATGATTTCCCATCAAACTCAATATTGTTATCAATATCCAAATTTCTTAATAACTTAGAAAAACGATTTATATTGTACTCACTCTCTGTTGCATATCTTACATTATTTTTTACAACTGAAGCATTTTTTGAAATCAAATATCCAATTAACTCATATTTTACTTCATCTTTTTTATTTAAATTGCTTATTTTACTAAGTTCTTCTTTTAAATCTGATGAAAAAGACATTTTCTTACCTCCTATTCTCCATTTTATAAGTTCACTACTTTTTTATTTTACACCATTTAACTTAAATGCCTCTAAACCATACTTCTCAAAACTATTTTAATCGTGTAACTATAATTCTATCATTATCAAACAAATCTTTTTTTGAATATGTCCCCGTAAAACTTTCTGTATTTTCAATAAGTTCAATAACATCTATTTTTTGGTCAAATCCAATTTCTAAACATAAATATCCATTATATTTTAAATATTGATAAGATTCATTAATAATTTTTTTATAAAAATCTAAACCATCTTTTCCGCCATCTAATGCTATATATGGCTCATTTTGCACCTGAATATCTAAATTTTTTATAACATTAGTTTTTATGTATGGAGGATTTGATACAATTATATCAAATTTTTCTTCATTTAAATTTGTAAACATATCTGAACTTATAAATGTAATTTGATTTTCAACATTATTACTAATTGCATTTTTCTTAGCAATTTTTAATGCCTCATTACTTATATCAATTGCTGTAATTTCTGCTTGTGGCAAATATTTAGCAAGTGATACAGCAATTGCACCACTTCCCGTACACAAGTCTAATATTTTTTTTGCATTATTTTTTTTTGCAATATTTATAACTTCTTCAACTAATATTTCTGTGTCTTGTCTTGGAATTAAAACATTTTTATCTACAAAAAAACTTAATTTCATGAATTCTTTTTGGTGTGTTATATGTTCAATTGGAACTCCTTTTTTTAATATTTTTATTTCTTCCAAATATTGTTTTTCTTTAATATTATCAAGTTCTTCCCTATCATTTACAATTACATATTGTCTTGATTTATTTAATACATATTGCATTAATAGTCTCGCCTTCAATTTTGGTTCTTCTATGTTTCCATTCTTTAATTCTATCATTCCTTTTTTTATAAGTTCTGATATTGTCATATAATCACCCCTTTATTTCCTAGATTTATCTGCTCGCATTATCATCCCCATCAGGATGTATTTTCTCATCTTCAATTATTTTATTTGAAACTTTTTTTACAATTTTTGAAAACTCTCTTTCCTTATCTCTATGTTCATCTACTGAATATGTTTTTACTCCATCACTTTTTTCTGCATATTTATTATATACACTTAAAATATCACTATTATAGTCAATCATTTCTCTTACAAGATGATCATATATTTTTTTGACCATATATTTTCCATTTTCTATTACAACATTTTTTGCAGAATATAAATCACTAGGTTTTGTATAGTCTTGTACACAACTTTTTACTAAAAATTCATCTAAATTTTGCATAGTTTCAGAATCTTTATATTTGTTTTCCTTTCCTGATTTATTTAGTTTTTCGTCACTTAATGTTTTTTCTTTTAAATCTAAATATTTTACTATTTCTTTATCCTTTGGATTATATATTTCACACAATCTTTTTACTTCTTTAAAATCCATTTTTTTGGCTTTATACGTAAAATTTGCATTCCAATTTCTTTTTTCTTTTATTAATTCAAATAAATTTAAATATTCATTTATATTATCTATAAGATTAAGAATTTTACCAACTTGAACTTCATTTACATTCTGCTTATCTTGTTCTATTTGAATTAATTTATAACATTTGTCTCTTTGTTCTTCTAATGCGACTCTTACATTAATTGCATATGCTTTTTCTTGCATTTGAGCATATCCATTAGCCAAATTATTTTTTCTGACATCATTACTTTCAAAACATTCTACAAGATAATCACCAACCAATTCTCTTTTTTTGTCATTATCTTCATTTGTGTCATTTATAAATTTTGTTATTTTTTCCCCATTTATAAATTTTTGTTTTTCTTCTTTGCTCTCTTTCTCAAGTTGATTTAATATTTTTTCTCTTCTTGCATTCCATTTTTTTTCTTGCTCTTTTTCTTTTATATATTTTAACATTTCAATATTTTGTTGTTTTTTCATTATTTCAATATCTTCATCAACAAAAATTTTATTCATTTTGCCATTTTCATTATTACTAAATGTCTTTGTTATTTTAACATTATTTTTATCTTTGACTGCAAGCATATTGGTGCCTTCAACTGTTAATTCAAAAGGTACACCATCCTTTTTTTTATATTGCATTAATTTATAGTAACCATCAAATCCTGGTTTTTCATCAAAATTCTCATGAAACTGTTCAGTTAGATACTGAATTATAGTTTTTGCCTTTTCAGTTCTGTCTGTTGTATTTTGTATAGTTCCTATGACTGCTTCCTGTTCTTTGCTATTGATTTTATATTTTAGTATTATTGCAAGAATTCTATTAATATCACCTTTATCATTTTTTACTTCTAAATCCTTAAGTATAAATGATGGTCTTTCTTTATTTATACTATCAAATATTTTTGTAGAATATTCTATATAATTTTTGTTATTTAAATTTTGATTTTTTTCCATTAAAGTATCCCTTTCTTTTGTTTATTTCTATACTTTTTATATCATATTTTACTGCTTTTTACAATAAAATTATTAAATCTTTTTGTACTTGCACTTTTAATTTTTTTTAACATATAATTTTATATATAAGATTTGGAGGTGCAATAATGATAGAAGCACTTTGTAGCATTGGAATTTTTGGTTTTTTTCAATTTTTTAAATCATCAATGTTTGTTGTTCGGCTATATAACTGGAAATAATTTATTTCCCGAGCCATTAACAAGCGAAGAAGAAAAAATCTACTTGGAAAAAATGAAAAATAATGATGAAGAGGCTAGAAATATTCTAATAGAAAGAAACTTAAGATTAGTTGCACATGTTGTTAAGAAATATTCAAATACTAAAGTTGACCCAGATGATTTAATTTCTATTGGCACAATTGGATTGATTAAAGGTATAAATAGTTTTAATGTGGATAAAGGTTCAAAACTTAGTACATATGTTTCAAGATGTATTGATAATGAAATCTTGATGCATTTGCGTTCTACAAAAAAATTAAATGCCGAAGTTTATTTAAATGAACCTATTGGAAAAGATAAAGATGATAATGTTGTTACTCTACAAGAAGTTTTAGAAAATGATGATAGAAATATAGAAGATGAAGTTGATTTAAAAATGAAAATCAAAAAGTTGTATAAAAAAATTGGAGAAGTTTTAAAAGATAGAGAAAAAACTATTATAGAATTACGATTTGGGTTAGGTGGCCATAAACCTAAAACACAACATGAGATTGCAGATATGATGGGTATTTCTCGTTCATATGTTTCTAGAATTGAAACTAAGGCCATTGGAAAACTTAGTAATGAATTTAAAGAAGATTAAATTTTGCATATTATTTTTTTACACACCTACTTAAAAAATTTTATCATATTTGCTTTAATAAAACAAGTTTTAAAAATTAAAATAAAGTGAGAATAAATTATAAAAAATGAGATAAAATAATATAAATAATATCAAATCAATTTTATATAAACTTAATAAATTTGAAAGTTTTTTTATTGTATGTTAAACTCTAATTAACCTAATAAATAGTAATTAATTTTCCCTGCATAGTGCGTGTAGACAGAATTTTTAGAACCTACAAGTTTGTAAGAGGAGCCAATCTCAAAGTATGGCGTGCATGCTTGCATTTTATGTAAGAAGCCCAGGAATATTTTGGTAGGCACCCACCTGTTTTTAGGAGCAGGTCCTTAAAAATTCAAGACATCTTACGGCTAAGGCGGGGTATTTTTTTGTCAATAAAGTAACTCTATGTATTATCTATTTATATTAAATATTATTTTCTAGTTGCATACACGGTTGCATACATTTTTATAAAATATTACTATAAAAAATTGACTTTTTATAAAAATCTGTGTATAATAAAAATAGAAAATGAGAGCCACGAAAGTGGTTGCCGAAGAAATAGATAAACCATTCACTCGGTCAAAAGCAGAATGGTTTATTTTTTATTGCCTATGTAGTAAAATACAAATGATGATTAACAAGGCAACATTTATGATAGTCATTCCTACTAATCCAAAGAAAAGTAGATATGTAATACTTAATAATGCTGATTCTACCATATTAACCACCCCCATATATCAATCTCACAACCAGAAGTCGTGGAAGTAGTATGTAAACATCAAAGAGTTAAAGGTGGCAACACACTCCGCTTATTCTCATTTTCTATGTATAACACTATATAATATTTTTTACTAAAAAACAAGCGAACACAGTAAAATTTTACAATTATTTTGTTTTATACATATTGTCATAGAAATGTAATATTCATTAAATAGTTTTTTGTAAGTTCATTTATAGTAAAAATAGTTATATTTTCAATTTTTATATTATCTATAATAAATTATACTGTCATCCTCTAAAAATCCCTCAGTTAAGTCATTAAGTAACTAATCTAATTTACTTTTATATTAATTCTGTACGAGCCTTATATTCAATTATTGTAAAGGTTTCTCCTTATACTGTTCTATCCAATAAGTATAATATGGATTGTCCCAAGTTGTTCCATCATAATATGTTACATCTTTCACAATAGCAATTACCTTTGATATTCCGTGAGCTGAATCTAACTTCCAACCATAATTTTTGCCACCAGTTGCACCTGCAACTACATTTACATTATCTGCTTGTCCTGTAAATTCAAATCCTCCACCATTGTAGTTAAATTGAGGCTTTATTTTTAGTGGATAATTATTATTATCATAAGCTAAAACTGCTACATTGTAATCTTTAATTGTTTTATTAGAATTATTTTTTATTACAACTTCTATCATATCTGGATACAATGATTTATATCTATCATCTTGTACTAGGATTTTTGCACTTTCAACAGTTACTTCTTGTTCATTCTTATATTTTTCGATTTCTTGTTCCTTAGCTTTATCTTTTATTTGATTGCTTTTTTCTGTAATTTCGGTATCATTGCTTATAACATCTTGTAAATCTTTAATCTTTTGGTTAGCTGTTACATAGTCATTATTTGAAATTAAAGAATCTACTTCTGCTAAAGTTTTGTCCTTTAAATTTTCCTTGTTGTTCTTAATATAATCTTGTGCAACTTTGTAATTATTTTTGTCTAGCTCTATTACTTTAGAATAACTCTTTATAGCTTCTAATATATTTTCATCTTTTTCATATTTTTGTCCCTCAACAAAACTGTCTTTTGAAGATTTTACATTTTCAATATCATCTTTAGCCGATTTTATACTGTTTTCAAATTCCTTTATATTAGAATATCTATTAATTTCTTCTATTGTATTATCATAATCTTTTGAACCATTTACAAATGATTCTACAAGATACTTTAATTTGTCTTGAAAAATTTTTTCGATTTTCTTTTTTTCATCATAACTTTGTGTAGTGCTATATATTTCTTGTAATTTTGAAACATCTACATTATCAAGGTTTTGTTTAAATTTCACAACCGGATTATTCAAATACTTTAAAAATGCTATTATAATAACAATTATAATGATTCCAGCTATACCTAGAACAATTTTTTTATTGTCTTTAATATTTATTTTTTTATCTTCCATATATTACATCCCCTTTAAATTTTATTTATAATATTGTTATAATTTACGTCATTATATACAGTTGCCTTTTCCCAAGTTTCATTTATTGAATTTGTCAAACCATCAAAAATTACTTTTACAAAGTCTTTGCCTAAATTTATACCACCATTATTTACTGTTGTATTTTCCATTTCTTCTAAGCTATCTGCATAATCACTTTCTACAAATGTGCAACCAACTATTTCTCCATTTTTAGTTACAAATATTCTTCTTATTGTTTCTTGATTTTTCCCTATTGTTTCCATATCGAATAAATATATTGTTTCTCCATGTTCGTTTGTTGTTTTCCTAGCCTCATATATTTTTTTACAAAAATCTTTTAATGATGTTGGCTCTGCTGGTTTTGCAATTTCTGTATAATCTGTTGTATTTGCATTTTCTTTTGTTTCTGGATTTTGTAATTTGTTATTTACATTTATCAATTCTGCAAGTAATTCCTTTTCATTATCATTCAATGTTATTTCTTCTGCTATCGTTAGGGATTTTTTATTATTTTCTGTCGTTCCCCTGTAAAAACATATAAAATATAACACTACTATTATTGCCAATATCCCTATTAATGACAATATAATTTTTTTAGTTTTCTTTTCCATATTAATTTTTCCTTTCAAAATTTTATATTTAATTTGCTTAGTGTAGATTTTGAGTTATCTTGTTTCTAGTTTATGCCAAAATAACTTTCCTATTTATTCTAATAATCTGGTTAAACTTATTACGTACTAGGGTTTTCTACATATAATTCCATTTTATTCTTTTGATTGTTCACCCCCTTTAAAAAATACATATTGGAATATTAATAACAACTCTACAATTTTCGACAATATAATTATATAACTATTATTCATATTTGTAAATAACTTTGACGACTAAAAATAATTAATTTTCCTAATATAATATACTTATTATTCATATACTATATAAGGAGGTATTCTTCAATGGAAAATCTTAGAAAAATAAGAGAAAAAAGAAATATAAATCAACTAAAAATTGCTATGGATATTGGAATAACTCAGGAATCTATTTCTAAATATGAAAATGGAAATGCTTTTCCATCGAAAGACGTTCTTATCAAATTAGCTGACTACTTAAATTGTAGTATTGATTATTTATTAGGAAGAACAGATAACCCTAATGTAAATAAGGATTCCAATAATACAAAAAACGAAAATGTAGAAAATTTAATTTTTAGATATAATAATTTGACTAATGAAAATAAAATAAAACTAGAGGGTTGCTTACTTGCAATAGAAAAAGAGCAAAGCAAAAAGTAGGAAGAAACATCTCCTACTTTTTATGTACTAATGTAAATGTTATAATTTCCGTTCATTTGTAATATAATTTTTTGTCCTAATTCTATATCAATTACATCATCTAAACAAATTTCCACTTCTTCATTAAGTTTAAAATTATAATTGCTAAATATTATTTTTCTACTTGTAACCATACTTTTTAAATTATGTATTAGAATCCCCAGTTTCAAGCATTATTTCTAGTTAAAAAAATCTCGTTGCATACATTTTGCATACATTCTCAAAAAATCGCAATAAAAAAAAGCCCTCAAATGGGCTAATTTATTGGTAGCGAAGGTGGGATTCGAACCTACGACCTGCCGGGTATGAACCGGATGCTCTAGCCAACTGAGCTACTTCGCCATATGCATTGCGATATTTATTATACATTGTGTTTTATAATTTGTCAAGAAAAAAATGCAAGTTTTTTAAAATTTATCCAATCAAGATATTAATCACTTACATTTTTACTCTATAATTATTATTCTCTCTCTTTTTCTTCACCTGAATTTTCTTTTTCTTCTTCTTCTTTCACATCTTTTACATTTACTTTATCATTTATTTTTGTATCCATTTTTTTCTTATTATTTTTTGTTTTTCCTACTTTAGGTTCTGCCACCATTTTTTCCAATAAAGATATATTAATTCCATCTTGTTGTTGTTCAATTTCTTTTACTCTTTTATCTACTTCATCCTCATTATCAATTGAAGTTGCAAAAAAAGATTTTATTACATCAAAAAAAGAATCTTTAGTTTTAGTTTCATAATTAACTGGAATACCCATTTTATTACCTCTTTCTTATTTTTAAAAATAAAACTAAAACTATTATACCATATTTTTACAGTTAAATCAATAGTTTCTTAATATTTTCAACAACTTGATCTATTGTTAAACTTGTAGAATCAATAATAATTGCATCATTTGCCTTCTTTAATGCCCCAACTTTTTTATGCATATCATTATAATCTCTCATTTTTACATTTTCCAAAACTTCTTCATAAGTAGTATTTATACCATTTTGAACATTTTCTTCATATCTTCTTTTTGCTCTTACTTCCTCGCTTGCATCCAAATAAATTTTAACATCAGCATTTGGAAAAACCACAGTTCCAATGTCCCTACCTTCTACTATAACATTTTTTCCCTTGGCTAAATTTCTTTGAACTTCAACCATTCTTTCTCTTACAGGAATAATAGAAGAAATTTGTGACACAACTTCTGTTACCTCTTTTGTTCTAATTTCTTTGCTGACATCTTCTCCATTTAATAAAATAATATCTTTGTCACCTGTATTATCAATTTTGATATTAATATTATTTGCTATTTTTATAATTTTTTCTTCATTATCTAATTTAACATTTTCTCTTAGTACCTGTAAAGCCACACATCTATATGTTGCTCCTGTATCTAAATTTAAAAAACCTAATTCTTTTTCGATTCTTTTTGTTACTGTTCCTTTTCCGCTTCCTGCAGGTCCATCAACTGCTACTATCATTTTTTACACCCTTTCCTTTTAATTAATTTTCTTAGAGACAATTTTATCTATTGATATTTCTTTGGGAATAATTACTTTACCACGCACTACATTTCGAGGTTGTTCTATTTCATATAATTTATTTAATAACTCATTTTCTTTTTTAAAAAATATTGCAAATAGATTTTTCCTTATTTTTGAAAATATATCTTCTTTTACAATTATTAAGCCTGTTTCTATTTTTTTGCTCATATTATTCCCTCTTTTTGTTACTATTCACTGTCAGTGAAATGTAGCCTCTTTTTTCACATTATATATTTTTTTCTTTTTTTTATCAATACCTTTACTTGAATTTTAGCGTATAATGATGTATAATTTTCACATACTAAAAAGAAGATACTTGTTTAAACTTTCCAATTAAATCTGTATCTTAGGAAGGGAATGAAATCAAAAATGGAAAAATTAGTTATAAAAGAATTATACAAAAATACAGAAAACTATATTAACAAAGAAGTAACTTTAGAAGGATGGGTTAGAACAGTAAGAGATTCAAAAACATTTGGATTTATTGAAATAAATGATGGAACATTTTTCAAAAATGTACAAATCGTTTTTACAGATAAATTATCAAATTTTAATGAAATTTGTAAACTTACAATAAGTTCTTCAATTAAAGTTAATGGAACACTTGTAAAAACAGAAAATGCAAAACAACCTTTTGAAATTCAAGCCACAAACGTAGAAATAGAAAGTTTATCAGATAGCACATATCCACTTCAAAAGAAAAAACATTCTTTTGAATATTTAAGAACAATCGCACATCTTCGTCCAAGAGCAAATACTTTTAACGCAGTATTTAGAGTTAGAAGTAGCCTAGCATATGCAATACACCAATTCTTCCAAGAAAGAGGTTTTGTATATGTAAACACTCCTTTAATCACTGGAAGTGACGCGGAAGGTGCTGGAGAAATGTTTAACGTTAATTCTTTTGATTTAACAAACTTACCAAAAACAGATGATGGAAAAATTGATTTTTCAAAAGACTTCTTTGGAAAATCTGCTCATTTAACAGTAAGCGGTCAATTAAATGGTGAAACATTTGCAGAAGCATTTAGAAACATCTATACATTTGGTCCTACTTTTAGAGCAGAAAATTCAAATACTGTAAAACATGCAGCAGAATTCTGGATGGTTGAACCTGAAATATGTTTTGCAGATTTAGCTGATGATATGGATTTAGCAGAAGATATGATTAAATATATTTTCAAATATGTTTTAGATAATTGCCCAGAAGAAATGGAATTTTTCAATAACTTTATAGACAAAGGTTTATTAGAAAGATTAAATCATGTTATCAATTCTGATTTTGTTAGAATTTCTTACACAGATGCAATTAAAGAATTAGAAAAACATAATGATGAATTTGAATATAAAGTTAGTTGGGGTATTGATTTACAAACAGAACATGAAAGATATTTGTGCGAGCAAATATTTAAGAAACCTGTTTTTGTTACAGATTATCCAATGGATATAAAAGCTTTCTATATGAAGCAAAATCCGGATGGTAAAACTGTTGCCGCTGCAGACCTTTTAGTTCCTGGTATTGGAGAAATTATTGGTGGCAGTCAAAGAGAAGAAAATTATGATAAGTTATTAAACAGAATGAAAGAATTGAATATGCCTATCGAAAATTACGAATGGTATTTGGATTTAAGAAAATATGGTAGTTGTGTTCATTCTGGATTTGGTCTAGGTTTTGAAAGAGCTATTATGTATTTAACAGGAATGCAAAATATCCGTGATGTTATTCCTTTCCCTAGAACTCCAAAAAACTGTGAATTTTAAAATTCACAGTTTTTTATTTATTATTTTGCTAATCTATTTATTAATTCATCTAATGTATATACTTCTTTTTCTCCTGTTTTTGAAGTCTCTAATTCATATTTTCCATCTTCAAACTTTTTACCCATAACAAGCATATAAGGAGTACCTAAAGCATAAACATCATTAATTCTATTACCCATATTCAAATTTTCTCTATCATCAATAATAGCATTAACACCATTATCTTGAAGTTTATTGTATAATTCAAATGCCTTTTCTTTATTTTCGTCACTATATATAATTTGAACTTTATATGGAGCAATATTTTCTGGTATTGCAAAACCTTTAACTCTATCATTTTTGATAATAATATTGTTTTCAATTGTAGTTGCAATTATTCTACCTAAACCAATTCCATAACATCCCATATAATAAGGTTTGCTTTGACCATTTTCGTCTTGATATGTTAATCCCATTGCTTCTGAATATTTTGTTCCCAACTCGAAATTATTTCCTAATTCAACAGAATTATATTCTTTCATATCTTCTAGGCTTAGTCCTTGTAATCTATCAATAAATGTTTCTTTATCTTCAAAGTCTAAAACTTCTTTATTAATTCCAACATTCTTTTCTTCATTGTATAAAATGATATCTTCACCTAATTTTGTAATGGCTTGGAATTCTTCAGAAACTCTTCCTCCCATTGTTCCACCATCACTTACAACTGGAATAATATTAATTCCAATTCTTTTGAAAATATTCATATATACGTCATGCATTTTTTCAAAGTTTTTGTGCATATCTTCCTGTGTTTTATCAAATGAATATGCATCCATCATTACAAATGTACGAGGCCTAAATAAATATCCTCTTGCTCTAATTTCTTTTCTAAATTTTTCTCCAATTTGATAATATGTTGCTGGTAGATTTTTATATGATAATAGTCTGTTTGCTCCAAAAATCGTAGCACATTCCTCTGCTGTAGGTGCTAATCCATAATCACCTAAATTGTTACTCATATTGAACATTATATCTGCTTCTTTTGTATATACATCCCATCTTCCAGATTGCTCCCATATTTTTCTTGGTTGTAATTTTGGAAATTCTGCTTGTATACAATCTGCTTTGTCTAATTCATCAATAATTATATTTTCTACTATTCTTTCCATTTTTGTCCATATGTTTCCATATCCAAAAATCCCACTTTCAAATTGATATAATTCTCCCAATTTCATTAATATATCTTGTCCTGAATAATTTTTATCTACATCATTAAAGTTTATTTTCTTTGGGTTTAATTTACTTAATTTCATTTTCTTTTACTCCTTCTTTTTCTTTGTTATTTTCAACCAAATCATCAATTACAATTTGTTGATTTTCATCCAATTTATATTTTGGAAGCTCCGGCAAATCATTTAACGATGTATACCCAAACATTTTCAAAAATTCATTTGAAGTAACATACGTCATAGGTTTACCAGGTAAATCCGCCTTTCCACCTTCTTGTATTAATCCATATTCCAATAATTTATAAATACAAGCATCTGCGCCAACTCCCCTTATAGACTCAATTTCCGCTCTTGTTACTCTTGGATTATATGCAATTATTGCAAGTGTTTCCAATGCCGCATTTGACAAATTAGGTTTTGATCTTTTATCTAATATCGGATACAAAAATTCATATAATTCTTTTTTTGTACATAATTGATAACTATCATCTACTTTTATAATCTCAATTCCCCTACTTTGTTCCCTATAATCTTCTTGCATTGAAACAATAATATTTTCTAAATCTTCTTTAGGAATTTCTAAAGAAATCATTAATTCTTTTATTGTAACTTGCCTTCCTGCTGCAAAGAGAATTGCTTCAATGATAGATTTTATTTTATCTATTTCCATGTTGGATTAGTTCCTTTCTAATTTTTTATATATAGTATTAATTTTGATTTTATTTATACCTCTAATTCTATAATTTACTTGTTAATTATATTATATTTTTCTTTAAAAATCAATGCAATTTACTGCTATAATTAAATTTTTGTTGATTATTTATCTTTTTTGTGTTATTATTTATTTAATATTTTATGGAGGTATTTCTTATGAGCGAAGAAAAAAAGAAAATTGAAATAGTTGATGGTGATGGTTCAAATTTAGACATTTCTGAAGTTTATGACCATTTAAACCCTGCAAAGCCAAAATCTAGTGATGATAAACCTAAAAATATAGTAGTTCCTGAAGAGCATAAAAATGTTAATAAAAAATAATTTTTGTAAAAAAAACAGATTTAAGATTTTGTACGCAGTGCAAACAGCTACAAAATCTTTTTTTTGATTTTTATTAAACTTCGTGTTATAATAAAAATAACTTAAAATCAATTATCTATTAAAATAAAGGAGAACAACTATGAGCACAAGTACACTAGAACTACGGAAAAATTTAAAAGATTTTTCAGAAATTTGGGATATTGAAGTAAAAAGAAATGATTATTCCAGACATAACAGACTGGATGAACTAGCAACAATAATATTTAATTGTGACAAGACAAATCCCAAAGTTGCAACTAAACTAACATCTAGTGAAGCAACTTATCTAGAATATGCTAAGATTTTAGCGCATTCTAAAATAAAATAGATAATTTTGTACTTAAAGGTAGGCCTCTTGGCCTATCTTTTACTATCATTATAATTTACAAACAATAATTTTATGAGCTGTGAATTGTAACTTACCATCCCCAATTTGTTACTATTCAGACTAAAAGTAAATGAATAGTAACCCCCAATTTACAGAAAATTAAGCAAATCTCTTGCCAAATGCAAAAATTTATGATAAAATAATCAATGTTATAATAAAAAGACCAAGAGGAGGTGCAAAACACATGCCAAATATAAAATCAGCAAAAAAAAGAGTTAAAGTAATTGAAAAGAAAACTTTAAGAAATAATATGATAAAATCTGCTTACAAAACAGCAATCAAAAAATTTGAACAAGCAATTGAAGCCGGAAATATGGAAGAAGCAAAAACATTATTCTCAGAAGCAACAAAAAAAATCGACCAAGCTTGTACAAAAGGTGTTATTGTTAAAAACACAGCAGCTAGAAAAAAATCTAGTTTATCAAAAAAATTAAATGCAGCAATGGCTTAGGCTAAAAATGAAAATTATGCATAGTTTTTGTTTTAAAAAAGAATTTCTATTTTATGTAGAAGTTCTTTTTCTTTTTATACTCCAAAAATAAATATATATTTTTCAAAATTTTTCATAGAAATCTTCTGTTACAATTAACAATCCATAAACTATAACAATCTTCTAGAACTCAATCTTAAATTGGTACAAATTTCCATTGCTGTTTCTATCTATAGATGCTATTATTTATATAGGTGATGTGATTATGTTAAAAAAAATTTTTAATAGTTTTAAAAACTTAGATAAATTAACAAAATTAATTATGAACTATGGTTTAAAATTCTGCTTTTTTATTTGCATAATTTCTTTTGTAATTCTTCTTACATATAATTTTTCATTTACAATACCAATACTTTTCACTATTGGATTTATACTATTTAAATTAAGTTTAATCTGGGGAATTGAATTTGTCATTTGTGGATTTGTTGTTGACGGAATAAAAAAACAAATTATATAAAAAAACGGGATTTGAGACCCGTCCCCCAATCCCGATTTTTTTTAGGGATTGGGGGACGGGTCTTTAATCCCTATTTTTTATTTATTCAATTCTGCTAAGAACATTTCATTTAACATTTTTGGATTTGCTTTTCCTTTTGTTTCTTTCATTGCTTGACCAACCAAAAATCCTAATGCTCTGTCTTTTCCTGCTTTATAATCTGCAATTGATTGTGGATTTGCTTCTAATATTTTAGAAACAACCTCTTTAATTGCACCCTCATCAGAAATTTGAATCCATCCTTTTTCTTTTATTATGTCTTCTGGATCTCTTGGATTTTCAAATAATTCTGTTAAAACTTTTTTACCAATACTTGAACTAATTGTACCTTTATCAATTAAAATAACTAATTTTCCTAATTGATTTCCATCAAATGGGATAGCAATTGGCTCTGTTTCAGTTTCATTTAAAATTCTTGATATATCTGATATAATCCAGTTATTTACTGCTTTTGGATTATTGCATACTTTTATTGCACTTTCAAATAAGTCTGATAAATATTTTGATGCAGTAATAATATTTGCATCTTTTTCAGATAATTCATATTCTTTCAAATATCTTTCTTTTCTAGTCTCTGGTAATTCTGGTAGAGTTTTCTTGATATTTTCAATATATTCTTCTGAAAGTTTTATTGCAACTAAGTCTGGATCTGGGAAATATCTATAATCTTGTGCATCTTCTTTATCTCTCATTGAAAATGTTTTTCCAGATACATCATCCCATCTTAATGTTTCTTGTTCTACTTTTCCGCCATCTTCTAGCACATCAATTTGTCTATCAATTTCATATTCGATTGCTCTTGTAATGCTTCTAAATGAGTTCATATTTTTCATTTCTGTACGTGTTCCAAATGGTGTTCCTGGTTTATGAACAGATACATTGACATCTGCTCTTAATGAACCTTCTTGCATTTTACAGTCTGAAACTTCAATATATTCTAGTATTGATTTTAATTTTCTTAAATATGCCTCAACCTCTTCTGCACTTCTTAAATCCGGTTCAGAAACCATTTCTATTAAAGGAACTCCTGCTCTGTTCAAATCAACTAAGCTTCCTCCTCCAAAGTCGTCATGGTTTAGTTTTCCGGCATCTTCTTCTATGTGAATTCTTAATAATCTAATTTTCTTTTTACCTTCTGATGTTTCAATTTCAATATATCCATGTTCACATAGTGGTTTATCAAATTGTGATATTTGATAAGATTTTGGTAAATCTGGATAATAGTAATTTTTTCTATCATTTTTACTATCTCTTGATATTTCACAGTTTGTGGCTAGCCCTGCTTTTACTGCATATTCAACAACTTTTTCGTTTAATACTGGTAATGTTCCTGGCATTGCCATACAAACTGGGCATACATGTGTGTTAGGCGCTGCACCAAATTCTGTTGGACATGAGCAGAATATTTTTGTTTTTGTTGAAAGTTCTGCATGAACTTCTAGTCCTATTACAACTTCATAATCACTTCTTGACATTATTCAGCACCTCCTTTAAATTCTGGTTTATGATTTTCTCTAAATTTAATTTCTTGTTCTAGTGTGTATGCCGCATTTAAAATTGTTTCTTCTTGGAATCTATTTCCTATTAATTGCATACCAATTGGCATTCCTTCTTTGTCAACTCCTACTGGTATTGATATTCCTGGAAGTCCTGCAATATTTACAGATACTGTACAAATATCTGCTAAATACATTTCCAATGGATTGTTTGACCTTGAACCTATGTCAAATGCTACTGTTGGAGATGTTGGTGTTAATATAACATCATATTTTTCAAATCCTTTATTAAATTCATTCATAACTAATGTTCTAACTTGTTGTGCTTTTTTGTAGTATGCATCATAATATCCTGATGATAATACATATGTTCCAAGGATTATTCTTCTTTTTACTTCTTCTCCGAATCCTTCACTTCTTGACTTTTTATATAATTCTTTTAAATTACTGTATTCTGGTGTTCTATATCCATAACGAATTCCATCAAATCTTCCTAGGTTTGAACTTGCTTCTGCACATGCAATTATATAATATGTTGCTAATGAATATTGAGCAATGTCTAGTGAAAATTCTTCAACTTCTGCTCCAAGTTCTTTGTATTTTTCTATTGCTTTTTGTAAAGTTTCTTTTACTTCTTCATTTATACCTTCACCAAAGAATTCTTTTGGAACACCTATTTTTAAGCCTTTTACATCGTTTTTCAATGCTTTTGTATAATCTTTTTTAGGCATTTCTGCTGATGTTGTATCTCTTTCGTCATGTCCTGCAATTAAATTTAAAAGCATTGCACTATCTCTTACATCTTTTGTAATTGGACCAATTTGGTCAAGTGATGATGCAAATGCTACCAGTCCATATCTTGAAACTAATCCATATGTTGGTTTTAGTCCTACAACTCCACAGAAACTTGCAGGTTGTCTTATTGAACCACCTGTGTCTGAACCAAGCGCCCATGGAACAAGGTTTGCTGCAACTGCTGCTGCAGAACCTCCTGAAGAACCTCCTGGTACTTTGTTTAAATTCCAAGGATTTCTTGTTTTCTTAAAATATGAATATTCTGTTGAACCACCCATAGCAAATTCATCCATATTTAGTTTTCCTAAGTCTATCATATTTTCTGCATTTAATTTTTCAACAACTGTTGCATCATATGGTGAAACAAAGTTTTCTAACATTTTAGAACTACATGTTGTTTTTACACCTTTTGTACACATATTATCTTTTATTCCTATTGGAATTCCTGCGAAATCTCCATTGATTTCTCCATTATCTATTTTTTCTTGTACATCTTTTGCTTGCTCTAATGCTTCATCTGTTAGTGTTGTAACAAATGCTTGTACATCTTTTTCTTTATCATTTATTCTGTCTACATATGCTTTTGTTATTTCCGTTACTGTAAGTTCTTTGTTTTTTAATTTTTCTTGCAATTCATGTACTGTTAATTCTGTTATATCCATCACATTTTCTCCCTTCACTCTTATTATCTCTTATTATTTGAAATGTCCTTTTGGGGACGGTTCTTTTTAGGACATCTGTCCCAAAATGGACATTTCTTTTTCAAAATCTTTCCAAGAATAAACTCTTTTCCAATTTTTTTCTTCTAAAGTTTTATTTATTCTAGAATCCATCATATATGTTTTTATACCAAGTCCCGCAATTTGTTCACAAGTTTTATAACTATCGTCTATGAATACATCTATTTTACATTCTTCTGATATTTTTCTTTTATCTGTATGACCAATAAAAATTTTTGTATAATTTACCTTATTTTTCTTTAGCCATTCTTTTGTTATTTTTGCTATAATTCCACTTTCTCTATCCCATCTAGCTGTAATAATTATTATATTATTTTTTACAGATAAATTATTTATTACTTCAACTGCATCTTCTTTTGGTTTGACATTTTCCATTATTTTTTCATAATATAAATCCCAAAACTTATCATTTTCTTCATCTGTCCAATTATATAAATGTTTTGCCCACATTGGATCAAAGATTTCTATATTTTGAGGTTCAAATTTTCTTTTCAATATACTTTCTGTATATTCTTTTGCATAAATATCAGTTTCTTCACTAGTTTTTGTGATTGTATCATCTATATCTATTCCTATATTCATATGCTATTTTCGTATAATCAATTATATATAATTGATTAATCCCTTTCTCATTAAAATTTTATAAAATAACAGCTCTATTCATTTTCAATGATGTCCTTTTTTTATCACGATGTCCCAAACAGAACCGTCCCAAAAGGACATTAATTTATGACTTTTGGTATCTTAAACATATGTTGTTCCTCTGATGGTGCATTTTGTAATAATGCTTCATTATCTTTGAATACCTTAATCTCATCTTTTCTAAAAACATTTTTCTTTTCATTTGCACCAACTGTAACATCAAGTCCATCAACTGGAGCATTGTTAACAACTTCCGCAAATTCTAATATATCTTGCAGATTAAGAGCATATTTTTCAATTTCTTCATCTTTAATTTCTAAATCTGCTAATTTTGCAATGTGTAAAATTTCTTCTTTACTAACTTTCACCTTATATCTCCTCCTTAAAAATCTATTTTATTATATACTCAAATGCATAAAATTACAATAAAATTATAATAATAAAATAAAAAATTTGACATATACTAAAATATGAGTTATAATACACTCAAGACGTCAAAAATAGTTCTAGAGACAAAAGTATAAAAAAAGACTAGGAGCCTTCCATAGCATTCCTAGTCTTTTTCTTTTGCCTAATCCTCTAAGTTCTTTACAATTAAGTAAATTAAATAAAGTTTCAACACTTTGAATAGTTCCTTCAACAAAAGTAACCTCCTTCCTGCCACTAAGCAAGTCGGCTAGTATATATTAATCTATTTATAAACTTTTGTCAAGATTAGAAAACACTATTTTTTTATAATTTCAATGTGCACATCTCTTAATTGATCTCTTCTTACATTACCAGGAGCCCCCATCATCAAATCTTGTGCCTTACTATTTAGTGGAAATGCAATAACTTCTCTAATAGTATCTGAATTTGATAAAAGCATCAACATTCTATCAATACCAGGTGCAATTCCTGCATGAGGTGGAGCACCAAATTGAAATGCAGTATATAAAGCTCCAAATTTTGTTTTAACTTCTTCCTCTGTATAACCAGCCATTTCAAATGCTTTCAACATTATTTGAATATCATGATTTCTAACTGCACCAGAAGAAAGTTCAATACCGTTACAAACTATATCATATTGATATGCAAGTATTTCTAATGGATTTTGATTTTCTAATGCATCCAAACCACCTTGTGGCATTGAAAAAGGATTGTGGCTAAATGCCAATTTATCATGGTCATCTAACTCAAACATTGGAAAATCAATTATCCAACAAAATTGGAATACATCTTCATCTATTAAATTTAATCTGTTTCCTAATTCAGTTCTAATTTGTCCTGCAAGTTCTGTTGCCCTCTTCTCATTATCAGCAATAAAAAATATTGTATCATTTTGTTTTAAATCTGCTAGTTCTATTAAAGTTTTCTTTAAGTCATCTGGTATAAATTTATCAATTGGACCTTTAAAACTCATATCTTCTTGGACCTCTAAATATCCAAGTCCTTGCATTCCAATTGACATAGCATATGCTAACATCTTTTCATGGAATCCTTTTGACATATGTCCTTCAACTTTTATAGCTCTTACAGTTCTATCAATAAATGGCTTAAATGTACATTTTTTGAAGAAATCTGATAAATCTATAATGTATAATGGATTTCTTAAATCTGGTTTATCTGAACCATATTTAAGCATTGCATCTTTGTATGTTATTCTTGGGAATGGATATTCTGCAATTTTCTTATCGGAGAATTTTTTAAATGTATTATACATTACTGGTTCCATTACTTGGAAAACATCCTCTTGTGTTGCAAAACTCATTTCCATATCTAGTTGATAAAATTCGCCTGGAGCCCTATCTGCTCTAGCATCTTCATCTCTAAAACAAGGTGCAATTTGAAAATATTTATCAATTCCAGAAACCATTAACAATTGTTTAAATTGTTGGGGTGCTTGTGGCAATGCATAGAATTTTCCTGGATGTAATCTACTTGGCACTAAATAATCCCTTGCTCCCTCTGGTGAAGAACTTGTTAATATTGGTGTTTGAACCTCTAAAAAACCTTGTTCTTGCATTTGATTTCTTAAAAATTGTAAAACTTGTGCACGAAGTTTCAAATTATTTTGTAATCTTTCATTTCTTAAATCTAAATATCTATATTGTAATCTTAAATCTTCTCTTATTTCTTGGTTTGTGTTAATTTCAAAAGGAATATTTTTTGTTCTTTTTCCTAAAATTTTAATATCCTCAATTTTAATTTCAACAAGACCTGTTTTTAATTTGGGGTTTACAGTCTCTTCATCCCTCTTTTTTACAGTTCCATAGACTGTAACTGTTGACTCTATTGGAATATGTGATGCAAAATCAACATCTTTCGCTTCTCCTGATGTTACAACTTGTGTTATTCCATACATATCTCTAATATCTAGGAATACTAATCCTCCTAAGTCACGGATAGTTTGTACCCATCCGGCAATTCTAACTTTTTTTCCTACGTCTTCTAGACTGATTTCGTTACAAGTATGTGTTTTGTACTCGTTCATTTTTAACTACCTCCTACTATTTTTATCCTTTTGGGATTTATGCAGTAGGACACAAAAAAAGTCCACTGCATAATGCAGGGACGAAATAATTCCGCGGTACCACCCAGCTTGAAAGTATTTGCTTTGCAAATATTTTCCACTTTATAAAAATTGCTCCAATGTGTTTCACAATTTAGGTTGACCTTAAAGGGCTTTCAGCCGGTGACCCTTTTTCTCTTTTAGTGACTTCTAATTGCTTTGTATTGTTCTAACGCAATGTGTTTTTATTATTATGTTACTTATTTTAGCACCTTATACACTTATTTGTCAATAAAATTTTTAAAATTTTAGTAATTTAATTATACTTATAACACTATTTTATAATTAAGATGAAACAGCTAATACATTTATCAATTATAGTAATCCTGTCATATAAACTGGCAAAAATATTACATCGTCTTCTACTTTTAAATCATCAATATGCAACACATAACTTGTATGCAAATATTCTTTATACTTTTTCTTAAATTTATTTAAAGATGAAAATGTATAATTTTTACCTGATTTCACTTCAATTGGTGAAACATTGTGTCTTGATGTTATCTTATTTTTAGCTATTAAAAAATCTATTTCCATATTATTTTCCGCATTTTCTTTATCATAATTAAAATAGAAATATAATTTTTTACCAGATGCCACCAACATTTGAGCAACAATATTTTCCATAATCATTCCCTCGTTAAATGCTAATTTATTAAAAAGTATTTTTTGATATATTTCTTCATCAACTAATCCTTTTTCATCAAATGCCAATGAAATTAATAAACCAGTATCTCCCATATAACATTTTAATGCACTTGATTCTCTGTTTAATCTTAAACCTATATTGGGTTCAGTTGTATTAAATGCATTATTTACAATCATTGATTCTTGTAGCCAAAAAAATGCATCTTTATACTCTCTATATCTTGCTTCTTTTTGAAGTGTATTAAATGTAAATCTTTTTTCGTGTTTTTGGAGTTGTGATGGAATTTCTTCAAATATACTTTGAACTTTGACCGAGTCCTCTCCACCATATTTTATTATATCGTCTTGATATAAATTTAAAATGTCTCTTTTAATTAAGTCGACTTCTTTAAAGTTTTTTGTTTTTACATATTTTTCTACTGCTTGTGGCATTCCACCTACAATTAGATATTGTTTAAAATAATCCATTGCTTTTCTATGCATTAATTGCCCCATTGGCTTTTTTTCTTCAAAACATTTTTGTATTAATGGCATTAATGTGGTATTATCATTTGCCCATAAAAATTCTTCAAAATCCATAGGATACATATTAAGATGTCTTTCTTCTGATGGAATTAATATGTTTTCAACATTCTTTTTTATTGATATTAAAGAGCCCGTTTCTATATAATCATATTTTCCATCTGCTACAAGATATTTTATAGCACTTCTGGCTCTTGGAAATAGTTGAACTTCATCAAAAATTATTAGTGTTTCTCGTTCATATAGTTCTGTTTTATAATAACTTGATAAATACATAAAAAACATATCTAGATTATCCAAATAGTTGTTGAATAATTCCTTTACATCTTCCCCAACTTTGTTAAAGTCTATTAATATATATGATTTATAATTTTCTTTTGCAAACTTTTCTACAATATAACTTTTTCCTATTCGCCTTGCTCCATCTATTAAAAGCGCCACTTCTCCGTTATTTTCTTTTTTCCATTTTAATAATTCATTATATATTTTTCTTTTCATAGTTCTCGCATCCTTTCTATAAAATACAAATTCAATCATAAAACCGTTCTTTTTTCTTGTTTATATGCTTCTTTTTATAATTTTATCACATATCCTTGATTTTTTCAACCTTTATTTTACACATATCCTTAATTTTTATCAGCCTAATTTTCCACATATCCTTATTTTTTTTGAACGTAATTTTACACATATCCGTGTTTTTTGTTTACAATATTTTCCATTTAGTTATATTTTTTCAACAAAAAGTGAGACAAATTTGACTGTCCCACTTGTCTCACATTAAAACTTCAACATTAAAAACTCCATTATCTTCAAGATTTATCTCTTTTGCTTCTCCCAATTCAACTCCATTAACTGTAACTTTTTCAACTCCAGTATTTTTGCCATTTGGATTTTTAACAACAATATTATAAAAAGCATTTTTCCACTTATATTTTATGTTATACTCTTTCCAAGATGATGGAATACATGGTTCAATTTTAGCAACACCACTTTTTATTTTTAACCCCAAAATATTTTCAATTCCTGTTTTGTAATACCAACTTGCAGAACCTGTGTACCAAGTCCATCCACCTCTACCTGCTAAGTTACCTGCTCCATAAATATCTGCTGGTATTACATATGGTTCTACTTTATATTTTTTACAACTTTCTTTTGTTCGTGCATGTTCTATTGGATTTATCATTCTGTACAATTCTGTTGCTTTTTCCCCAAATCCTAACATTGATTCTGCTATTATTACCCATACTGCAGCGTGTGTATATTGTCCTCCATTTTCTCTAACTCCTGGCAAATATGATTTTATATATCCTGGATTTAGTTTTCCTTTTTCAAATGGTGGGTCTAGTAATTTGATTATTCCATTTTCTCTGTCTATTAAGTGATTTTCTAAGCTTTCCATTGATATATATTTTTTGTCATTGTCTCCTGCATTTGATATTGTACTCCAACTTTGTGCAATACTATCTATTCTACATTCGTCATTTTCCATACTTCCTAATGTGTTTCCATCATCCATAAATGCTCTTTTGAACCATCTTCCGTCCCATCCGTTTGTGTTTAATGATTTCTTTAATTGTTGCATTATTGTTTTGTATTTTTCTATTTTACTCTTGATATTTTCTTCATTCAGATTATTATTCTCTCCATTTAAATTGATATTATCATTTATTTGATGCTCTTCTAATATAGCATTTTCTAATACATTCTCCATAATTTTAGTAAATCTATCTAGTACATTATATAAGAAAAATCCAAGCCAAACACTCTCACCTTTTCCTTTAGGGCCAACATTACTAAAGCCATCATTCCAATCACCACTACCAATTTTAGGCAAACCATTTTCGCCAAAATTCAAACTTCTTTCAATCGCTTTAATACAATGTTCATAAATACTTCCTTTTTCCTTAGTACTCTCAAATTTGTCATATCTTTCATCTTCATTTTCTTCTAATTCTTTTCCAATTAAATATGGTGTTTGCTCTTCTAATATTGAATAATCTCCTGTAAATTCTATATATTCAGCAGCCAAATATACAAGCCATAACAAATCATCTGAAAATTTAGTTCTTATCCCTCTTCCTGTTTCTTCATGCCACCAATGTTCAACATCACCTTCTAAAAATTGTTGTTTACTATGCTTTAAAATTTGATTTTTCAAAATTTGTGGGTCAATATATTTTAATGCTAGTGTGTCTTGTAATTGGTCTCTAAAACCGTATGCACCGCCTGATTGATAATATCCTGTTTTACTTAATAGCCTACTTTGTAGTGTTTGATAAATATCCCATCCATTTAAAATGATGTTCATAGATTCTAGTGGTGTGTAAACTTGAAGTCTTCCTAAAATATCTCTCCAATAACTTTTTACATTTTCAAGTTCTTGTTTGCAATTTTGAATTTTGCTATATTTGTAAGCAATGTTTTTGCTGTCTAGTACTGCATCTTCTGCTCCTAGCAAAAATACAATTTCTTTTTCTGATAAGCTGTCTAATTCTACTTCTATTTCATATGCTATACATGGCTTTTTGCCTAAACTATTTTCATTATTTAAACTTGATTTTTTTAGTCCATCTGGATTTGATATATTTCCATTTCCAAAAAAGAAATTTTTATCACCTGTATAACTTTGCATTTTTTCACTATTTGATACATATATTACATCATTTTTAAATTCTGAATTATATAAATTTTGTGCACAAATTATATTGTTATTTTTATCATATTTTAAATTGATATATCCATTTGATTTAAGTTCATCTTCACCTAAAACAGGTTTCATATAATATACAATTTTCAATTTTTTTCTGTTTAAATTCATATTTTTTAATTTTAAAATTTGTATTTTCACACTATCTTCTTTTGGAACAAAAACTTCTAATTCCTGTTCTATTCCATCACTTTTATGAATAAATTTAGTGTAACCAAATCCGTAAACTACATTGTAGTTTTTATTATCTGGCATAGGGTTTAGTCCAAGTGACCAAACCTTTTTCGTTTCTTGGTCTTTTAGATATATTATTTCTGATGGAATATCAAAATTTGGTTGATTTTCCCAGGCTGTTATTCTGTTTAGTCTGCTGTTTTTATACCAAGTATATCCACCCATACTTTGTGTGACCAATGTTCCAAATTTCTTATTTGCCATAATGTGTGACCATACTGTTGGAAGTCGATTATCTTTATTTGCTTTTATCAGATATTCTTTTCCATCTGCCGAAAATGCTCCATATTCATTATAATATTTCAAGTTTTCTGTGTTTTGTAAAATATCTATATTTTCTTGATTTTCTGGTTCTATAATTATATTTTCTGGCTCATTTGGAATCTTTTTATATTTTTCCAAATATTCTTCTTCAATATCTTTTAATGAGTGACTTATTCCGCCTTTTTTACTATCTATTATTATTCCTGCAATAAATTGCAATAAATTCATATCTTCTTTGCTTATTTCATTTTTATTTAATTCAAAAATTCCGCCTCTAATATTTTTTAAATATGATAACTGACTGTTCAAAACCGCTTCTTCTATATCTTCCATAACATAATTTTCGTAACTATATTTTTCTTCATCTATTATTACTAACTCTGTTTCAAATCCCTTTGTTCTCATAAATTCATATGCTTTTAAAACTTCTTTTACAACATATGTGTCATTACTATCTTTTATTTTTACAAGTATTATTGGCAAATCACCTGAAATCCCATATTTCCAAAGTTCACTTTGACTATATTTTTGTTTTGGTAATTTTTCTAAGTTTAATTTTTTAGATGGATTGTTGAAAATTATATATGATAGCATTTTTTGGTAATCTCTTATTTGTGAACCTTTTATCCTTAAATATCTTGTTTGTGCTTCATTTTTTGCTTTTGATAATTCAAATGCTTTTTTGATATTTTCTTCAACCATGTATTTTTTAATATTTTCAATTACCTTTTCTTTTGTTTCACCTACTGCAATAATTAAATTAATAGTTGATTTTTCTTGTTTTTTAACTTTCATTGCTCTTTTTAATGCCACAACAGGTTCTGTTACAAGTCCTATTTTCTTAGAAAATGGACTTGAATTTTTAACCATTTGAGGAATTCCTATATTCCCTCTGCCTGTAAATTTTTCTTCGTCTATTTCGTACTCTAAATCCCCAATTATTTCACTATTTGTTGATAAATTTACTGCCATATATACTTCTTTCTCATGTTCGTATCTTGTTCTTCTTTTTACAATTATACTATTTGTTTCATTGTCAAAATCAAATATTAAAAATAAATTGTTAAATGCAGGATGTGCATAATCTTGCTCTTTTGGTGATAATACTGGTTCAAAATGTGATGTTATTTCTAGTATTTCGTCTTCATTTCCTAAATTTTCTAATGTTAGTTTTCTTATTTCCACTGGCTCGTCTGGTGCTATTATTGTTTCAATTTTTGTTTTTATATTGTCATTTATTAATTCTTGTTCCATTTTGTCTGGCATAAAACTAATTTGATATTTGCCATTGTTTGGTATATATTTTGAACTCCATATTTTCTTTGATTTTATATTTTTTATATCAAAAAATATCCCTTGTGGATAATCATCTGTGCTTTTAAATCTGTTTATCAATATATTTTTATATTTACTTGCCCCTTCTCCTTTTTGGTTCATTGCTATCAAATAATCTTCGTTTGCTATGACATTTCCGCGTATTAATCTCTCATCTATTTTTTTGTAAGTGTCTTGGATGTAATCTTCATAATCAACATATTTTAATTTTTCAACCTTTTCTTTGTTTTCTTTTGTTATTATTGCTGTTTCTGGCATTGTTTCTTGTAGCAAAATGCTTATTGCATTTATTTCTGGATTTTGCATAAATCTTTTTTGCAAGATGTTGTTATTAAATAAATTGTTTATTGAAAGTAAAATCAGTCCTTGATGATGTGCCATATATGTTTTTACTGTTGCCGATTTACTTCCTTTTTTTAATCTTTCTGGTGTAAAATCAATTGATTCGTAAAATCCGTATTTGTTGTACATTCCATATTCTTCAAGTCTTTTTAAATTTTGATATACTTCTTTTGGGTAATCTGTTATTGCTAATATGCTTCCATATGGAGCCACAACCATTTCATCTGCAAGTCCTCTTTTTAGCCCTAGCCATGGTATTCCAAATGCTTTATATTGATAGTTTGAATGCAAATCTTTTAAGTTAAACGCCGCCTCTGATATTCCCCATGGTATTTGCAATTTTTTTGCATATTCCATCTGGCTCATAATCATAAATTTGCAAGATTCGTCTAATAAACTTCCTTTGTATTTTGGGATATTGATATTTGGCATTAAATATTCAAATGATGTTCCTGACCATGATACAAGCCCTTTATATTTTCCAAGTGTAGTTAGTGTTCTACTTAATGAATTCCAATGTTTTGCCGGTACATCTTTTTTTGCTATTGCTATCAAACTTGCTTGTCTTGCTTCTGAAGCTAATAGGTCATAATATGAATTTGTTAGTTTGTTTTCTTCTACATTGAATCCTATTGAAAATATTCTTTGTTCTTTTTTGTATAGATGCGAAAAATCTGTGTTTTCTATTAATTTGTTTACTATTTCTAGTAAACCAGAAATCAAATCTATGTCGCTTTTATTTTGATTATTATCGCATTTTATTTGTTTTTTAAATTGACTTTCGTTGCATTTGTTTTGACTTTCTAACCAATTTTTTATAACATACAAATATCCTACAAAGTTACCGCTATCTACTGTTGAGACATATCTAGGAAATAATGGTTCTTTTGTTTCCGTATTATACCAATTGTATAAATGTCCATTCCATTTTTGAAGTTCATTTACTGTGTTTAAAATATTTTTTAGCAATTCTATTGTTTTATCATAATTTATAAATCCTAAATCATTTGCAGAGATAACCGCCACCATTGATAAACCAATATTTGTAGACGATGTTCTTCTTACTACTTTATTTTTTCTATCTTCTTGATAATTGTCTGGAATCAAAAAATTATCTTCTTGTCTTAAGTATTTTTCAAAAAACCCCCATGTTTTTCTAGCAATTTCTAAAACATAATCTTGCTCTTTTTGTGTTAATAATTCTACTGCCTCTTTTTCTGTTTTTTCTTTACTTATGCAATACATAATTGCTGGAGTCAAAATCCATAATAATCCAAGCATTAATGCCAATATATTATCGCTATTTCCATAAATTATAAATGCTACAATTCCTGTTATAATGTTAATTGCCATATTTTTGTAGTATGAGATTATATCTGTTTTTGCCATTTTTTCTGCTTCTTCTGATGTTGTCCATTCAAGCAAATTTTTATGTGTCACTTTTACTCTATACATTGTTTTTACTATTGCTTTTAAAGATGTGTATGCCTTGTATGGCAAACATCCAAGTGTAATTATTGTTCGTGCAAAAATTCCTTTTAACCCTGATATTTTGGGCGTAAATGTTTTTTGTTTTTCTTCTCCTTCTCTTTTTCCAAATAGATAATTAATTAATTCCAAAATAAACGGAATTATTGAAATTAAAATTATTATAAAATTAAATGCAAAAACATCTATATCGAATATTTTTCCAATTATATTTATATAAATTAAAGAAAATATAATTGAGATTTCAAATAAACTTCTTCTTAAATTATCAAAAATTTTATATTTCGAAAGCATATTTAAAGGACTTTTTTTGCTTAGCCATTTTGTTATTTGCCAGTCCCCTCTAATCCATCTTGAAAGTCTATTCATAAAACTCATATATTTTGTTGGGTATCCATCCATTAGCATGATATCAGAAACTAGTCCACATCTTAAATAACTTCCTTCGAGTAAATCATGGCTTAATACTGTGTTTTCAGGAATTGCATTTTCCATTACCTTTGCAAATACCCTTAAGTCATATATTCCTTTTCCTGTAAAAATTCCCTCTTTGAAGTTATCTTGATATATGTCTGATATCGCATTTGTGTAACTGTCTATTCCTCCTGCTCCTGCAAATATTTTTGTAAATAGTGTTTTATAACTTATGTCCAAATTAATTCCAACTCGTGGTTGCATTATTCCATATCCGTCTATTACTATGTTTTTTTGCTCATCTATTTTAGGTCTGTTTAATATGTGTGCCATTGCTCCAACTAATTCTGATGCCGTATTTAAAACCAAATCCGTGTCTGCATCTAATGTGATTATATATTTTATGTTTTTTAATTTTTCTTTAATTATTTCATTTCCAGTATTTTGATACTCATTATCTTTGTTTTTTTCTATATCTTGATTTTCTATTTGGTTTTGTATAGTATTAATTCTAAATGGATTTTTTCCTTGTAAAATATATTGATTTAACTGATTCAGCATTCCTCTTTTTCGTTCCCATCCTAAATAAGAGCCTTCTTTTTCATTCCATTCTCTTTTTCTATATATAAAATTAAATATTGGAAAATCTTGATTTTGATATTTTTTATTTAATCTTTCAACTTGATTTAATCCCTCTTGAATTACCTCTATATCGAATTTTTCTTCTTGCATATTACTTTCTGAACAATCACCTAACAATGTAAAATATAAATTTGGAGATTTATTTGCTAAATAATAAACCTCTAAGTTTTTAAACATTTCGACTACTTTTTCTTTGCTTTTTACAATTGTCGGAATTACTACCATTGTTGTGTTATATTCATCTATACCATTTGAAAAGTCCATTTTTGGTATTAGTTTAGGCTTTACTGTTTTGCTTAAAATTGCTTGTATTATTTGTATAATCACTTCACTTGATGGTATTAAAAATAGTATAAAACTTATAACCGCAAGTCCTGTATTTTTTATTTTTAAATTTAAAATGTAACTTAAAATTGCTGATAATATTATTGTTAAAATTCCTATTGTTGTTATATATATTTTTGTTTTCGCTTGTGGTGTTTTTTCTTTTTTATTTGTGTATTCTAATTTTTCGTATAATTTATTTATTCCATTGTCTATTAGGTAATATCCAATATGGGTTTTCTTTGTTGTTTCTTGCAAATTTTCTTGTGCCAGTTCCAGCATTTTTCTTGCTATATAAATTTCAGAAATCTTCGTCTTTTTACTTATTTCCTTTATCTTCCCCCTGTAATACTCTTTTGTTTTATAGTCCATTTTTTCATACACATTTGCTGGGTCTTTTTTTAATATTTCTTCTACACCATTTATTTTTTCAAATATATCCAAGAAATTAATTCTTTGAATTTCTTTAATACTTGTAATACTGTTACCCATTAAAACTTTTTGAGTTGCAATTTCAAAATGTTCTTTTTTTATTACATCAGATACAGTTGTCCCAAGTTTTTCAACAACTTCTTCAAGTACATTTAAATATGCATTTGCCTTTTTGCCATATCTTTTTAAAATGTATGACATATATTCAATAAACGGATATCTCATATCTTGAAAAAAATCTTTTTCTATTTTAGTATTTTTAAATTTTGTTTGTGATTTATCCTTATTTTCAACTAGCCTTTCTGCGATATTTTCTGCTCTATATTTTTGAATTTGACTGCTATATATTTGTGCACATATATCTGTGATATTTTCTATAATTGCAATTTGCAAAAAGACTCCTATATTCCAAATTTCGTCCATACTTAATGTCTTTTTTCTTTGATAACTTATCAGGTAATCTTCTAAATTTTCTCTTTCTATTTTGTTGTCTGTGTATGCAACTATTTCTGAAGCTAGGACATATATTCGTGCAAATCCTTTGTATTCCCCATTTGATATTCCTACAAAATTCATGTATTTATTTAAAGGTAGTTCTTTTTGAATTTGTTTTACTGTTTCTTCTATTATATAAAAATTGTCTAACAGCCATTCTCCTGCAGGGTGTATGTTTATTCCTAATTTTAGATGTTCGTTTAATATGTTGTAGACTTCTTCTATTGTTTTAAAATTTTCTATTAGTTGTGGCACTGGATATGTGTCTTTTTGTGATTTTGATGTTGTATTATGGCTTGATGCAATTTTTTCTAAGTGTTTTTCTAGCTGGCTTTTTTCTAGCATTGTTCCTGTTATTTTTAGTTTTTGGTTTTCTTTCAAAAAAATTCCACTCCTTGCAAACATTTTTTGTTTTTATTGTTTGCCAAAGAGTGGAAATTTATTCATTTTGTTTTGTTTGAGTTTCTATTGCGATGTTTTAATTTATAAAAATATCAATAATTCCAAAAGGAAAAAGCCCGTATTAACGAGCTTTTTTCATTTTTTTTAAAAGAAAATCTTTGAATTTCCAATGATATGTGTCCATTATGGAAAAAATACCACTAATAAGAATTAAAAAGCCTATAATTAACTGCCATGAGTCCTTTATTGGATCTGAAAATAAACCTTTTGCAATTAATACTGCTCCAATTACTGTAACTATTACGCTAATAATATAAAGCGCAATTTTTTTTATTCTCCAATCTCTCAATTGTCTTGTCCGTGTTGTTTTTACTTCCATTTTTCTTCTACCTTTCCGGCTATATTCCTAGCCTTTAAAATCTAATGTTACCTGTCTATATTATACCACTTATTATTCAAAAATGCAAAATTTTATCTTTCTTCCCCTAAATTTTCCGTCTTTATTTCTTCTATTTGATTTTCTTTATACTCAACAATTGATTTTATAAAATTTCGTTTATAACCTTGTTTTATTTTTGGATCTGTTTTTTGATTATTTATACTATCTTCCCATGTAATTCCTGTATCTATTATTTTTTCTACTTTTTCTAATGCTTTATTATCATAGTTTGCAATTCCCGTATAATTATTATTTCCATCATTTAAGACTTCTTGAATTATTTTTGAATTTTCATCTGTTACTACTACCTTTATTAGTCCTCCACTAATATCTACTTTATCCTCTTTTGAATCATATTCATTATTATATCGCATTATATCATTTCCGTTTTGATCTCTATCTTTAACTAAATACAATCCATTATCTTCTCTAGTTCTATGAATTTCACTTACATTGCTTCTGTCAAAATTTGTTTTATACTCATTATTATATTCTTGTATATAAATATCTTTTAAATAATTCAAAACATCTTCTGGTGTTTTTTTACTTTCAACTTCTTTTACAACAGTATCTTCTAAAGTTGTATCACTTATTTCTTTTAAATCTTCATTACTTACTTTTATACCTTCAATAAAAGCTTCTCTATCACTCAGATTTTTAACATTTACGTTTTTACCAGCCTTTTCTGCATCTACTGTTATTTCATTTCTATTTTGTTCTACTCCTTTAGTTCCCGGATTTAATAAAGCCACAGTTCCACCTGAAACTAATGCTGCTAATCCAATAGCAGCAAGCATTCTTTTTCTTTTTTCACGCTTTACTACTTTTCTTGCTACACTTTTTTCCTGTGCTTTTGTCAATAATGGTCTACCACTTTCTTCTCTTTTTTCATTTATCTCATTTATTCGTGCTTTTACTTTTTTTGCATCGCTATTTGCAATAGCAAATGCTCTTTTTTTATCTTTCATACCTTTATCTCCTTTTCTTTTAGTACATATTAATTATATAGCATAAAATTTTTTATTTCAACAAAATTGTATAATATTCTTTATCTTTTTTTAAAGTTTTTCATATTATATATTAAACAGACATTGTGTTTGAAAAAAATATTATTTGAAAGGATGTAATTTTTATGGAAATGGAAGAAAAAAGACCTGGATGTCCAATATTAGATGTTGATGGTGTTATATCAGGTGGCAAGCAATTTGACTTAGATATAAGCTTACCAGAAGATAATAGAGATGTTATATACGGAGTTATCAGAGACTGTTTCAAAGAACCTATTTGTGACGCAGTTGTAAAATTAACAGAAGTTGCTTATGACTGTGGTAAAGAAATAAGAAAACCAATAGGTCACACATTTACAGACAAAGAAGGAGAATTCGTATTTGGCCCTCTTTGTCCAGATAGGCACTATGCTATCCAAATTTGGGCGAATGCTACAAAGAAAATAAAAATTTGTGCAAAATGTCATCACGAAGGCAAATGCTTAAAAGGTGATAAACATGATAAATGTGATTGCTTTATAGGAAAAAACGATGGTCATTGTGATGATAGAAATTGTGAAGATTCTAAAGAATGTTGCGATAAATAATATTGTCCTAATAAAAAAAATGCTATGTATGAATTTTTTCAAAATTTCATATATAGCATTTTAAAATTAAATTTTTATATTATTCCCATTTTCTTGACAAATTTTTTTCCCTTTTTCATCATTTTATTTTTATTCAATAAATCTGTATCGTTATACATCATTAACAAACCTGTTGCTAATAATCCTCCTACTACTAATCCCTTTGTAAATTTCATATTTACTTACCTTCCTTTCAATGTACAAAATTTGATTAATATATTACATTTCATAATTATCTTCAATCTTTTCTTTTGCATCTTTCATTAAATAAAATTTTATCCATAAAATTTTATTTAATTTTTTCATTTTTTATTCTGTCCTTTTTTACTTTTTTTATGCTCTTTATAAATGGTATATATTTCATGTATAGCAATAATTAACAAAAATATTCCAAACATTTTTCTTAATTTGTTTACATCTGTATGAATTGATAAATTTGCTCCTACAATTGCTCCCAAGACTCCAAATAATGAAATTATTATTGCAACTCTTAATCGTATATTTTTGTTTTTTATATTTACAATTATTGCAGCAATTGATGTTGGAATAAAAAATATTAAATTTGTTGCTTGTGCTATGTGCTGTTCTAATCCACAAATATTTGTTAATAAAAAAATCAAAATTGTTCCGCCGCCCATACCAGTTCCACTTACTATTCCTGAAACTAAGCCTATAATTATTGCTCTCATTATTCACCACTTTTTTATCTTTCCTTATTTTTCAATTCTTCTTCCGCAATTTTTGTTAAACACTTATCACATTTTAACATTTGCGATATTATATTTTTTCTTAATTTTTCGTCCTTTATATTATCCGCTAAATCCAAAAACTTTTGTAATTCAAAAAGATATTGTTTATTATTTGTTTTCCACATATTTTCGTGTATTTTTTTATTCATTTTTATTTTGTTCTCACCTTCTTTTATTATATTCTGTTTTTTATCATACTATAATTCTTATACTTTTTTACATTTTTTTCACGAAATCTTATTTTTATTTTACGACTAATATATTTTTTTCACTAAATTATCATTTTTATAGATACATAAAACAAAAATATTGTGAATGCTATTTTAAAATATTTTTCCGGTAATTTTTTTAATAGTTTGGCACCAATATATCCTCCTATTGCTCCACCTATCCCACATAATATTGCTATATTCCAATTTATAAAGTTTCCTTTATAATAAAATATACTACTTGTTAAAACCATTGGAAGTATGCAAAATACTGATGTTCCTCTTGCTTTTTGAGAATCTATTTCTAATAAATACAAAAAAGCTGGTACAAGTATTAATCCACCTCCTGTTGAAAAAAATCCACTTATCATTCCTGCAATAAATCCTATTAATGATAATTTAGAATATTTTTTTAATTGTTCTTTATTTTTTTGAAGCATAAAAAAACCTACTTTTCTTTTTAAGTAGGTTTCCCAATTTTTTCTTTTTTATTCTGGAATATTTTCGTCTTTTATATAATATTTTGTCCCCAACATTTTATCTGGTAAATATTGTTGTTCTACCCAATGACCAGGGAAATCATGTGGATATAAATATCCCTCATGATATCCTAGTTTTTCCATTTCTTTTATTGGTGCATTTCTAATATGCATAGGAATTGTCCCTGTATCTTTTGTTGATACATCTTCTAAAGCCTTATTTATAGCCAGATATGAAGCATTAGATTTTTTTGATGTTGCTACATATACTGCCGCTTCTGAAAGTAATATTCTTGCTTCCGGCATTCCAACCATGTGTACTGCTTGCATTGCTGCATTTGCTACAACCAATGCATTTGGATTTGCCATACCAACATCTTCTGATGCAGCAATTACAATTCTTCTTGCCAAAAACATTGGGTCTTCTCCGCCATTTAAAGCCCTCGCCAAATAAAACACAGTTGCATCAGGGTCTGAACCTCTCATAGATTTTATAAATGCACTTATATTATCATAGTGTGTGTCACCTTTTTTGTCAAAAACTGCTTTTCTACTTTGAACACAATTTTTGATAACATCATCTGTTATATGAATATATCCATCTGCTTCCATATTTGTTGTAAGAACTGCTATTTCTAATCCATTTAAAGCCGTTCGTACATCTCCATTTGATATTGCTGCCAATTTTCTTAAAGTATCATCTTCAACTTTTATACTATACTGTTTAAGACCATCTTCTCTTGTTAATGAATTCTTTAAAATTGTATAAATATTTTCTTCTGTCAATGGTTCTAGTTTTATAACCATTGACCTTGAGATTAAAGCCTTATTTACTTCAAAATATGGATTTTCTGTTGTTGCTCCAATTAAAATTATAAGTCCATTTTCTACATATGGAAGTAATGCATCTTGTTGCAATTTGTTAAATCTATGAATCTCGTCTATAAATAGTATGCTTTTTCCTGTTGGATTTATCATAAAATTTTTTGTTTCTTCAATTACTTTTTTTATATCTGATACTCCAGCTGTTACTGCATTTATTTTATAAAATTTATATTTTGTTGTCTCACTTATTACTTTTGCAAGTGATGTTTTTCCACATCCTGGAGGTCCAAATAATATGATACTAGATAGTCTATCTGCTTTTATTGTTCTATATAATATTTTGTCTTTGCCCAACACATGCTCTTGCCCTACGTATTCGTCTAGTGTTTTGGGTCTCATTCTATACGCTAGTGGTTCATTACTGTTCATCATTTTTCTCCTAAATTTCGGGATTGGGGGACGGGTCTTTAATCCCGAAAATTTTTTAATATTTTAGGGATTAAAGACCCGTCCCCCAATCCCTATTTTTATTTTCCAAGTATTGTTAGCCCTTTTCTAATTAATTCTTCTGTTGACATATCTTCTTTTGCTAATTTATCAAATGCTTTTTCAATTTCACGTTTATTATATCCTAAAACTTGTAAAGCAGCCATTGCTTCTTGTATTTTTTCTTCGTTTTCTATTCTTTCTTCTAGTTTTGTTTTTACTAAATTTTGTCCTTTTGATGCTTTTGTTAGTTCTTGGATTTGTTGTTCCTTTTTCATTTTATCTTTCAATTCTAAAATTATTCTTTGTGCCGATTTTGCACCTATTCCTGGTATTTGTGTTAATGTTTTTACATCTTCTGATATTATTGCAAGTGCAAATTCTGTTGGCTCACATACATCAAGCATTGCTACTGCAGTTTTTGCTCCTATTCCACTTACTGATATTAATAATTCGAACATTCTTAGTTCTTCTAAACTATTAAATCCAAATATACTGATGTCATCTTCTCTTACTTTGTAATATGTGTGTACTTTTACTTGTTCTCCTATGTTACCTAATTTTTCTATTCCTGATTCTGACATGAATACTTTGTAACCTAGTCCACCTACATCTATTACTATGTATCCTGTCATTTTCATTTCTAGTATTCCTTTTATATATGCTAACATAATTTTTCTCTCCTATCATTTGCGTTTGTCTTTTTGTCCTTTTGGAACATTATATATCATAAAAATAAGTTGCCTCCAAGTCTGCTTCGTGCATTAATAGTGCCAATGGATATTTTTTGTACGCCGCTCCTATTGTATTGTATAGTTCTTTTGGTTCTGTATACCCCATATGCCAACGGATTGAGTATTTCTCTTCTGGTGTTAATTTCATATATTCTGTAATCATCATTACTGATTTTTCCCCATGTCCATATGGTATTGTGTCATCTACTGTATAGTATGGTACTTTTTCCCATACACCTAGTGCATTTTTTGCATTTCTATAGTCTATTTTATAAAAGTTTGCTTTGCATAAATCGTGTAATAATGGTACTAATATTAATGTTTCTGGATTTACATTTAGTGGTTCCATGTTTGTTTCTACTTTATGTTTTAATATTTCATATACCTTCATACTATGTTCTACTAAACCACCTTCGTAGTTTCCATGAAATCTTGTACTTGCTGGTGCAGTAAAAAAGTCTGTTTTTTCTATAAATTCTATTAGTTCATTTATTCCTTCTCTTTTGACTTGTTTTAATAATTCTAAAAATTGTTCTTTCATTTTTTTCCCTACTTTCTTGATATTTTTTCTCTCATTTTCTTTGCTTATTATATAAATTAAAATTGAAAAAGTCAATAGTTTTATACAAATTTTTGTTTGTATTTCTATTAGAAAAATAAAATAAAGTTGAGATAGAATTCAATTTTCATCTCAACTATTTGCATTATATCATACATTAAAAATATAACTTTCCTAATATCCACCTATTGCAAAAACAAATTTTTAATTCTCTCAATTGCCTCAACGGTATTCTCCTTAGTATTAAAAGCAGTAAGTCTAAAATAGCCCTCACCATGTGGGCCAAAACCGCTTCCAGGTGTACCAACAACATTTGCCTCATCCAACAATTTATCAAAAAATTTCCAAGAAGTCATACCCTCTGGAATCTTAAGCCAAATATATGGTGAATTAACTCCTCCATACACTTTAAATCCAGCTTTTTCTAATCCTTCTCTAATAATTTTTGCATTTTCCAAATAATAATTAATATTTTCTCTTATTTGTTTTTGACCTTCTTCTGTATAAATTGCTTGTGCCGCTCTTTGAGTAATATACGGAGTTCCATTAAATTTTGTACAAGTCCTTCTATTCCATAATTTGTTTAAACTTATTTCTTCTCCATTTTCTGTATAACCCTTTAATTCTTCAGGTATTACAACATATCCACATCTAACGCCTGTAAATCCAGCAGTTTTTGAATAGCTTTTAAATTCTATTGCAACTTCTTTTGCTCCATCTATTTCATAAATGCTATGTGGTATATTTTCCTCTGTTATAAATGCTTCATATGCAGCATCATATAAAATAATTGATTTATTTTCCCTTGCATATTTAACCCATTTTTCTAGTTCATTTTTATCTAATACTGTTCCAGTTGGGTTGTTTGGGAAGCATAAATATATTAAATCAACTCTTTCTTTTGGTAATTCTGGTTTAAAATCATTTTCTGCAGTTACTGGTAAATATACAATTTTGTCGTATATTTCTTTTTCTTTATTATATTTTCCGCTTCTTCCTGACATTACATTTGTGTCCAAATACACTGGGTAAACTGGGTCTGTAATTGCAACTTTGTTATCTTGCGCAAATATATCAACTATATTTCCGCAGTCACATTTTGAACCATCTGATACAAATATTTCGTTTACTGATATGTCTATGTTTCTTGCTTTGTAGTCTTTTTTTGATATTTCTTCCCTTAAAAATTCATATCCTTGTTCTGGTCCGTATCCTCTAAATCCTTGTGCTGTTCCCATTTCTTCTACTGCCTTTTTCATTGCTTCTATACATGCTGGAACTATTGGCTTTGTTACATCACCAATTCCTAATTTTATAATTTTTTTATCTGGATGTTCTTCTGTATATTTTGCTACTTTTTTTGCAATTGTAGAAAATAAATAACTATCTTGTAATTCTAAAAAATTTTCATTTATATAACTCATCTAATTGCCTCCTCATAAAGTTCTCCATCAAATACTGTTACTGCAGGTCCTGTCATATATACATGATTATCTGTTTCATTCCATTCAATATTTAATGTTCCACCTAATAATTCTATATTCACTTTTCTGTCTGTTAGACCATTTAAATTGCAAGCAACCGCTGTAGCACATGCTCCTGTTCCACATGCTAGTGTTTCTCCTGCTCCTCTTTCCCAAACTCTCATATTGATGTTCTGCCTGTCTATGATTTGTGCAAATTCTATATTTGCTTTTTTAGGAAATGCTTTATCAATTTCTAATACTTTACCATATTTTTCTACATCAAATTCTTTTGTGTTTTCTACTATTGTAATGGCATGTGGATTTCCCATTGATACACATGTGAATTTAAATTTTTTGTTTTCTGCTTCTAGTTCAAGATTTTTTACTGGTTTTTCTGTTGATATTACAGGAATTTTTTCTGCTTCTAATATTGGTTCTCCCATATCAACTCGTGCAGTTTCAACTTTTCCGTCTTTTGTATTTAATATTAATGTTTTTATTCCAGCAAGTGTTTCAATTTTTACTGTTGTTTTATTTGTAAGTCCTTTGTCATATACAAATTTTCCTACACATCTTATTCCGTTTCCACACATTTCTGCTTCACTTCCATCAGAATTGAACATTCTCATTTTAAAGTCTGCAATTTCACTTTTACATATTAAAATTAAGCCGTCTGAGCCTATTCCAAAATGTCTATTGCTGACAAATTTAGCTAGAGATGATTCGTTTTCTATTTTTTGATTTATTGCATCAATATAAACATAATCATTCCCTAGCCCATGCATTTTTGTAAATTTAATCATAAATATCACCTCATTTAGGTATTAATAGTAAATAAAATATAGTTATATTTTATTGTTTTGTATTCTATCACAATAATTTTTATTTTACAAGATTTTTTTGACATCCTTTCATTTTTTATATATAATGTAGTTGCAAATACAAAGGATGGTGTTTTATATGAAATTTATAAAAAAACTATTATTCACAATAATATTATTAGTAATAATTTTCTCCTTAGCAATTCTAGGAATCGGCAAATTATATTATAACCAAGCACTAAAAGAAAAACCATTAATAACAAGAATTGACGAGATTACAGGAAAAGAAAACTTTGTCAAATTTGAAGATATGTCCGCAGATTATAGAAACGCTGTAATTAGTGTCGAAGACCACAGATTCTACGACCATGGACCTGTAGACTTCATTGCCATAGGACGAGCCCTATTCACAAATGTAAAAAACAAAGAACTACAAGAAGGTGGAAGTACAATAACACAACAAGTTGCAAAAAATATCGTATTTTCTCAAGATAAATCCTGGTTAAGAAAAATTGGTGAAATTTTTGCCGCATATGATATAGAAAAAAATTATAGCAAAAAAGAAATCTTTGAAATATATGTAAATACAGCATATTTTGGTGATGGTTATTATGGAATTTATGATGCAAGTTATGGCTATTATAAAAAATCTCCTAAAGATTTAAACCTAGATGAAGCCTCAATGCTTGCAGGCGTTCCAAATGCACCATCTGTATATGCTCCAACAGTAAATCCTACTTTAGCAAAAAAACGTCAATATCATGTTTTAAAAACTATGCTTGAATATGGTTATATAACTAAAGAACAAGCAATGTCCATAAATTAAATTTATAATATTTAATAACACATAATTTATTATTTTATGTGTTATTTTTTTGTTTCCTCCATATATATTATTATGGAGGTAAGTATGAAAGTTTTATTTATAAAAAATAGAAAGCATTTATATTGTGGAATCGTTTTATTTTTCTTATTGTTAATTTCCATTTTCACGTTTTTTTTGCATATTTCCCCATCTTACGCAATAGAATTTGCCAAAAATTCTTTTTTTAATATTGATGTAACAATTTCTTTAAACGACATAGAAAAATCTGATGAAAAAAGGGCATATTTAACTTTTGATGACGGTCCAACAACTAAGGCAACTGCAAAAATTTTAGATATTCTAAAAGAAGAAAATGTTAAAGCAACTTTTTTTGTTGTTGGAAAACATGTTAAAGAAAATCCTGAATTAGTAAAACGTGAGTATGAAGAAGGTCACTATATTGCAAACCATGGATATAATCATAATAATAAAATTTTGTATAAAAATATGGAATCTTTTAAAAACGAAATCACTTCAACAGATGCAGAAATTGCTAAAGCACTTGGTATTGATAATTATTGCTCACATATTTTTAGATTTCCAAATGGTTATATGTCACATATATATACCAGTCAAAAAAAAGAAGCTCTTAAGGTTTTGTCTAGTTTAAATTATGTTTATGTTGATTGGAATTGTTTAAATAAAGATTCTGAAAGAAAATATTCTGATTATCAATTAATAAATAATTTAAAAAACACTTCTAAAAATAAAGGTACTTTAATTATTTTGATGCATGATACTGCGGATGTAAATAAAACTTATAATATACTTAAAGAGTCTATTTCTTATTTAAAATCTGAAGGCTATGAATTTAGAAATTTTTATGATTTTATTAATAATCAGTTTTAGTTTGTTGTTTTTTGTTTTTATCTTTGTTATTGTTTACTTTTATTACCGTTTGGTTAATATAATTATTATTTTTATATTTTAGGTAATTATCCATGTAACTTATTGGTTATAGTTCTATAATAGTTGGTATGGAGGTATTCTATGAAATTTGATGCAGAAAAATTTAGTTATAGGTTAACTGTCTTACTTGATGAAAGCAATATGACTCAAACTCAATTAGCAGAAAAAATTGGTACTACAAATGTAACAATTTGTAGATATATTAATGGCGAACGAGTACCAAGAATCGATGTCGCTTCTAAAATAGCAGCCATTTTTAATGTATCTCTAGATTATTTACTTGGAATCTCTGAAAATGTTGATTCAGAAAATTTAACAAAAAACCAGGATTTAGATATTGCTTTATTAATGAAAAACTTATATTCACTTGATAATGACACACATCTTTCTAAAAAGCAAATTGAAATGATAAAAGCACTTTTACTAGCCAATAAAGACTTCATTTTATCGGCTTAAAAAAATAGAATCAAGATTTTTACGCAGTACAAATTGCTACAAAATCTTGATTCTGCCATTTTTATATCATTTAATTATTTTCTGTTCTTTTCTTTTCACAGGCTCCACAAATAATCATATTATTGAATGTAATTTGTAACTTTTTATTTTTTACTTTCTACTATTTTTTCTAATGCTATTGCTAATTGATCAGGGCATGATGTTCCCTTATATCCGCATTGTATTCCTTTTAGTCTTTTTATTGCTTCTTGAATTTTCATTCCTTCTATTAATCTTGAAACTCCAACTGTGTTTCCTGCACATCCACCTTGTATTGTTACCTTTTTTATTGTATCTCCATCTACTTCTATTATCATTTCTTGTGAACATACGCCTTCTGGTTCATATCTATATTCCATTTTTTCTTCTTCCTTTCTTTATTTATCCTTCTTTTTTATTATAACAATACTTATAATAAAAGTCCAGCAAAAAACTGGACTTTTAAAAAAATTAATTTGAGATTTTTAGCAAATAACTTAGAACATATTTTTTACATGTTCTATAACATCGGCCGGTAAATCACTAGCATACAGTTCATTCACATAATTAAATGTGAATTTTTTTACCTGAATTCCTTCCTTATTGCCTAGGATCATATAATGTATACTAACTGTGCCCTTTCCTCTTCTGGCAATTATTATACTATCAGGGGTTTGAATCTGTTTCTTATAAGTAACGTCTATGCAGTCATTTTCATACATAGATAAAACACAAAAAAGGCAATACAACTATTTGTACTACCTTTTAATACTACATTATTTTTTTACCTCAATATGAACATCTTTTAATTGTTGTTCAGAAACAACTGAAGGTGCTCTCATAAGTAAATCTCTTGCTCTCTTATTTTTAGGGAAAGCAATAACTTCTCTAATATTTTGAGAATCTTCAATAAGCATTACCATTCTGTCTACGCCAGGTGCTGCACCTGCATGTGGAGGTGTTCCATATTGGAATGCATTATATAATGCACCAAATCTATTTTTAACATCATCTTCTTTGTATCCTGCAATTTCAAAAGCCTTTACCATTATTTCTGGGTTGTGGTTTCTTACTGCTCCTGATGCCATTTCATATCCATTACATACTAAATCATATTGATATGCTAATATGTCTAATGGGTCTTTTGTTTCTAATGCTTCCATTCCGCCTTGTGGCATTGAGAATGGGTTATGGTTAAAGTCTATTGTTCCTTCGTCTGATAATTCATACATTGGGAAGTCTACTATGTAGCAGAATCTGTAAACATCTTTTTCTAGTAAATCTAATCTTTTTCCTAATTCAATTCTAACTAAACCTGCTATTTTTTGTGCTGTTTTAAATTCGTCTGCTATAAAGAATACACTTGAGTTCTTGCGCATTCCAAATTCATTTACTAATTGTTCTTTTATATCATCTGTAATGAATTTTGCAATTCCACCTGTAACTTCTCCTGATTCTTCATATTTTGTCCAAGCAAGACCTTTTGCTCCTACTTCGTCTGATGTAGCATACTCTGTCATTTTGTCAAAGAATTTTCTTCCTTGTTCTGCTCCATCTGGAACTATTATTGCTTTTATAGTTTTTCCTTCAAATGCTTTAAAGTCTGAATTTTCAAAGCATTTTGTTACATCTTGTATTATTAATGGATTTCTTAAATCTGGTTTATCAATTCCGTATTTTTCCATGGCTTCTCTATATGGAATTTTGATAAATGGTCCCTCGTCTACTTTCCATGTTGTAAATTTTTTGAAAGTATATGGTACAACTTCTTCTATTACTTTAAATACATCCTCTTGTGTTGCAAAACTCATTTCAAAATCTAATTGATAGAATTCTCCTGGAGCTCTGTCTGCTCTAGGGTCTTCGTCTCTAAAGCATGGAGCAATTTGGAAGTATTTATCAAATCCTGATACCATCAATAATTGTTTAAATTGTTGTGGTGCTTGTGGTAATGCATAAAATTCTCCTGGATTTAATCTACTTGGTACCAAATAGTCCCTTGCACCTTCTGGTGAAGAATTTGCAAGTATTGGTGTTTGAATTTCCGCAAATCCTAATTCATCCATTTTATCTCTTAATGTTTTTAAGATTTTTGAACGTAGTAAAATATTATTGTGTAACTTTTCATTTCTTAAATCTAAAAATCTATATTCTAATCTTAAATCTTCTCTAACTTCTTGGTCTGTGTTTATTTCAAATGGTAGCACATTTTTGCATTTTCCTAATACTTCTATTTCATTTGCAATTACTTCTATTTCGCCTGTTGGAATTTTTGTATTTTTATTGCTTCTTTCCACAACTTTTCCTGATATGTGAATACAACTCTCTGTTGTTAGATCTTTTGCTTGTTTTTGTAATTCTTCGTCATTTATTACTATTTGTGTTATTCCAAATTGGTCTCTTAAATCAATGAATATCATTGCTCCTAAATCTCTTATTTTTTGTATCCATCCTGCTAGTTCTACTGTTTCTTCTACATTGTTTATGTTTAATTCTCCACATGTTTTTGTTCTGTACATTGTCTTTCCTCCAATTTCAATCTATGTATTATAATATCACATTTTACTTGACTTTTCAATTATCTTACTTCATTTTGTTTTTCTTTATCGATTTCTTCTGTTAAAAATTTTTGATATGCTCCTTTAAATTCATAAAATCTTTCACCAAAAAAGTTTTTATAATGTTCTTTTATTTCAGTAGGAATCTCTATTCCTGTTTCTGTTTTAGCATTCTGTATTGCTTTGTTTATATCAAAATCTTCTATTACCTCTTCTACATATTTATTAAACCATTTTTTATCTCCAAAATCCCTAAAAAATGCTCCAAAATCATATTTGCTTCCATCACTTGTTGTTCTTACTTTTTTTCTTAATGTACCTGACTCGCAACAACAATCTAAATCATAAATTGGTGCAATTCTAGCCCTTTTTTCCTTTTCATTTAACAATATTCCCCAATTATGATTATTTTCATCTGTCTGCTTTACAAATCTATTAAATAATGATTGCTTTATAAATTCTTTTTTTATTGTATCTATGTCTTGGCTTTTAAAAGCTTTTTCATTCAAATATTTATTTATATGTTTCATTATAGATTGAATATTTAATTCATTTATATTACCATCTGATTCTTCTAATATTTCCTCACCATGTACCAATTCTTCATTTTTCTTTTTAAAATCTACTGTTAATATCTGTTTCATATTTCTATTAAATTTGTTACCTGCAACTATATAATATTGGGCACTTTTGTTTTGGAATTGTTTTGCTATTTGTGGCAATAGTATATTGTTATATAGTGAAACATAATATTGTTCTTTAGTTAGTTCTCTGTATATATCTCCAAATGGTCTTTTTAATAATGCCATAGTTTTTTGGTCTTTTAATAAAACCCAATTAACACAGTTAGTATATTTTTCAACATCAAGTGCTGATGTATTATAGTCTTGCTTTTTTAATATTATTTCTCCATTATCATTATGTTCAAAATAATTTTCTTCTCTCAAATCTGCATTTGTCACTTTTTGTTTTTCTATATATTTTTCATAATCTTGCTTATCTTTAAACATTTTATCTCCTACTTTTCATTTATTTTTATATATTAAACCACATTTTATAAAATTTTACAACATTTTTTTACTGTTTAACTTGAATTAAAAAATCTTTTTTGTTACAATATTTAAAGAATTAATGTGAAAAGAGGTAACTTTATGCCAAAAGAAGAATTTGATTTTTATGATAAAACTAGCCTAAAATCTTATAACCTAGATAAAAGTATGCAATATCAATTAAATATTTTAGGAAGTTTAGATGTTTTTACAAGGAAACATTCAGAAAATGTAGCAAGCATTGTTTGTAGAATCTGTAAATATTTACATCTTTCTAAAGATTTTACTGAATATTGTACAATTTGTGCTTATCTGCATGACATTGGGAAACAATTTATTCCTGCAAGTATTTTACAAAAAAAATCACCTTTAGACGATAAAGAATTTGAAATAATGAAAACTCACACAACAATTGGTTATAATATTTGTATGGATGATTTAAAATTGCGCCCTTATTCTGCTGGGCCAATATATCATCACGAGGCATTAAACGGAGTTGGTTATCCAAATGGTATCACCGGAAAAGACATTCCAATAGAAGGGCAAATTATCCGTGTTGCTGATGAATTTGATGCTATTATTAGTAAGCGTCAATACAAATCACATATTGATATTATTGATACTTTAAAAATTCTAATACAGGAATCAAAACCTATTGAACATCCAGAAAATTATAAAGTCCCTGTAAAAAACCCAAAAGTAGGCCTTCTAAATCCTGCTATCGTAAAGGCTCTAATTAAAGTTATTATTGATGACACAGAATACGAAATCTCATGTATTATGGATTATTTAAAAGACTTAAAAGTTGAAATAAAACGTCTTGCAGAAATTGAAAAATATAATAAGAAACGACTTTCTACCAAAGACAAGAAAAAACAAAATTACTATTTAGAAGGAATGAAATGCCTTTTAATAGGCCAAGAAACCATTGAAAATTATGATGAAGTTTTAACTTCATACCGCAATATTGTTAGCGAAAAAACTGCTCTTATTGATAAATTATTTAAAGAAATTAAGGTATTTAAAAAATTAAAAGTATAAAAATTTCGGGATTGAGGGACGGGTCCTTAATCCCGAAATTTTTAATCTTCTAGTCCAAAACTTACTCCAAGTGCACTATTTATTTTATTAATTATTTGTTCATCTTCTATATGACCTATTTTTTCTTTTAATCTACTTTTATCAATTGTTCTTATCTGTTCTGCCAAAACTACAGAATCATTTTTTAATCCACATTGTTCAGAGTCTATTTCTATATGTGTTGGTAGTTTTGTTTTATTCATTTGTGATGTTATAGCCGCTGCAATTACTGTTGGACTATATTTATTTCCCATATCATTTTGAATTATTAAAACAGGTCTTATACCTCCCTGTTCAGAGCCAACAACTGGGCTTAAATCTGCATAAAACATATCTCCTCTTTTTATTACCATAATCTTCACTCCTAATATTGGTATATGTCAAGATTGCTTCTTTTTTTATATCTATCTCATTATATTTTATGTAGATTATAGTATTTTGGTTAGTATCTTTTATTTCTATTTTTATAGGTTTCCCATCCTTTTTTGATACATAAAGTTTTTCATATTTTTGATATTTATTTCCTGTTTTTACAGTTGTTTCCATCACTATTTGATTTTCTTCTTCTTTAAATTTCGAATTTGAATTATTTTTATAGTTTTCTATAAAATTTGCTAAATCTAAGTTATTTTGTGTTATTTCCTGATAATTTTCTATAATTTTTGTTAAACTTAATTGTGTATTTTCTATTTTTAACTTATCATTTTCCCTTATTATTTTAACACCTTGTATATTGCTTGGTTCTAGTACTTCTTGTTCATTGTTTTGGCTATTTATGTATTTTTGTTTTAGTTTGTATTTATTGCTGTTTTTGTTGCTTTTTACTTCTACATCTATTTGTGCTTCATATGAACTAATATTTAAAATATATTCTACAATTTCTTGACTACTACTATTATTTCCAATTTTAATATTTTTATCCTTATTATTGCCTTTTTTTATTAAAATAATTGATGTGCCCAGTATACATATTATCAAAAATATAATTAAAATTTTTTTTGATTTTCTTTTTTCTTTTGATTTGCCTTGTAATTTATGATAATTAATTCTTTGCATATTAAAAGCCCCCTAAAAATTATTTGTTATTAATTTTTATTATTGTTTTTTTATTTTAATGTTAAATTTTTTATTGTTTTCACCGCAAATTTTGACTTTATTTTAATATTAAGAAAATTGCATAAAATACCCAAGAACAAATCTGAAAATTTTCAATTTTCAGTCTTAACTCTACTTTTTATCATACCATGATAACTTTCCTAGAATATAAAAAAAAGAAGACCATTTCTAGCCTTCTTCTATACGAATTCATATATTTATATATTCACAAATTATTTATTATTTACTAAATCTTTTAATGCTTTACCAGCTTTGAATACTGGAGCTTTTGAAGCAGGTATTTTGATTTCTTCTTTAGTTTGAGGATTTCTACCTTTTCTAGCAGCTCTTTTTCTAACTTCGAAAGAACCAAATCCAACTAATTGAACTTTATCTCCTTCTACTAATGCATTTGTAACTGTTTCTACGAATGCATTAACTGTTGCTTCAGCTACTTTTTTTGTGTCACCTGTTTTTGCAGCTATTGCTGCGATTAATTCAGCTTTGTTCATTTAAATTACCTCCTATAAGATTGAATATTTATGTACTTTTATCGCCTGAACTAAGCAATAACTGTACCTACTAATAACTCTATTCGCCAACTTTCGATAAAATCCTTCTTTTTTTCTAATAAATTTTAATTTTTTCTAGAAATTTAACTATTTTATCACCTGCAGGCATCATTTTGAACTCATCTTTTGTAAAAACTTTTAAAGCAACAATTGCTAATGAATATATTACAACCGCAACCATTATTGCTATTATTGTAGCCAATCTTTCAACTATTATTCCTTTTAAAGCTAAATATGTAAAATATGAACATATTCCCATAATTGCAGTTGAAATAACTGGTTTTAGAACAAATTTTGAAAACGTCAAATTTAATTTTATATATTTTCTAAGCATTGTAAATGCAATACAAAATGCAACCAAATGACAAGCAACTGAACCCCAAGCCGCACCATAAACTCCAATGCTAGGTATTTTTATTAATGTAATGTTAAAAATAAATTTAACCAATACACCTGTTGCCAAGGAAATTGTTGGAATCATCAATTTTCCAAATCCTTGTAGTGCTCCATTTATAGTTTGGTCCAATATTGTAAAAATTATTGTTAATGCACTAATTTGTAATATTAATGCTCCATCATTTGCATTTGGGAACAACAAATTCAAAATTGGTTGTGCAAAAATAAACATTCCAACTGTACAAGGCAAGCCTATCAACATTGAAATCAACAATGAAAATGATGTTTTTTCAGTAATTGTTTTATTATCGCCTTTTGCTTTTGCTGCTGATATTGCTGGAACTAATGCTGTCGCAAACGCTACATTTATGGCTAATGGTAGACTTGTTAATGTGTCAACTTTTCCGCCTAAAATTCCATATAATGCTGTTGCTTGGTCCTCTGGCATAAATGCCCTCAAATTTCTTACAACTGTAAATGAATCAACATTTTTATTTATTGAAGACATTATAGCTGTTAATGTTATTGGAATTGAAACCAACAAAATTCTTTTGATTATTGTTGATACTCTTTCATATTTATAATTTACTGTATTTTTAATTTCTGTTGCAACTTCTTTTCTTTCTGACCTGTAATATAAAAATAAATAACTAAATCCTAAAAATGTTGCAAGTGTTGTTGCCAAGTTTGCACCTGCCGCCATCCACTCTGTTGAAACATTTGATAAGATTGCAACAACTTCAACAACTATAATTGTAAGCAATGTTTTAAAAACTTGCTCCAACGTTTGAGATTTTGCTCCTACACTAATTTTTTGTCTACCATTAAAATATCCTCTCATAACTGATGCAACTGTAACAAAGAATATTGCTGGTGATAATGCAACTAATGTCATTTCAGCATCTGGTATTTGTAACCATTGATTTGCTATAACATTTGCTCCAAAGAACAACAGCAAACTTCCAACTAATCCTATTACTGCAAATGTTGCAAATGCTATTTTAAAAATTCTATGTGCTCCTTTGTTATCTCCAACTGCAACTCTTTCTGATACCAATTTTGATATTGCACTTGGAACTCCTATCGAAGATATTGTAAGTAGTAGTGCATATATTTGATATCCACTTGCACATATTCCATTTCCTTTGTCACCAAAACCTTGTCTATTTGTTAGATATAATGTATATACTAAACCTAAAATTTTTATAAGTACTTGTGAAAACATTAGAGTAATAACACCTTGCATGAATCCTTCTTTTTTAGGTTTATTATTTATTTCTCGTTTTTTACTACCTATATTTATCATCTTACCTCCTACAACTTTTCTATTATAATTATTATTAAAATAGTATTTTCAATATGTTTTATTTTTCAAATTTTATATATTATTTTGAAATACCGCGTAAGCGATCAAAATTTCAAAATTATATTTACATTATAATTATAATTATAATTAAAAATTTTATCAATACTTTTCATAAATTTTTCAAAAATCATTGACAAATGCCCTTTTTTGTAATAAAATATTTAAGCATTATGTAGAATATGATTTAAATTAGAACTTCTCCCCGGTAGTTATAATTTAAATGTCATATATAAAAATAAAAAATAAAAATAATAGGGAGGGTAATTATTACCATGAATAATACAACATATAGCCCAAAAAAGGCTGAAATAGAAAGCAAATGGTACATAATTGATGCAGCAAACAAACCATTAGGTAGAGTTGCAACAGAAGCTGCAAAATTATTAAGAGGAAAACACAAACCAACATTTACACCTAATATCGATACAGGTGATCACGTTATAGTATTAAATGCTAAAGACGTTATTTTAACAGGAAACAAAATGGATCAAAAAATTTATAGACACCACTCAGGATACATTGGTGGAATGAAAGAAACTCCAGCAAGAGTAATGTTAGAAAAAAATCCAGAAAAAGCTATGACATTAGCTATTAAAGGAATGTTACCACACAACTCTTTAGGAAGAGCTCAACTTAAAAAATTAAGAGTTTATGCAGGAGCAGAACATGAAAATCAAGCACAAAAACCAGAAGTATGGGAGGTAAAATAATATGGCTAAATCAGAAAAAATAGTTTACGCTGGAACAGGAAGAAGAAAATCTTCAATTGCCAGAGTTAGATTAGTTGAAGGATCTGGAAAAATTACTATTAATGGTAAAGATATTGATGAATTTTTCGGATTAGAAACTTTAAAAGTTATAGTAAGACAACCACTTACAGTTACAAACACAACTGATAAATATGATGTTATTTGTTCAGTTCAAGGTGGAGGATTTACAGGTCAAGCCGGAGCAATCAGACATGGTATTGCTAGAGCATTAAATGCTGCTAATATCGAATACAGACCTGCTTTAAAATCAAACGGATTCTTAACAAGAGATCCTCGTATGAAAGAAAGAAAAAAATACGGTCTTAAAAAAGCAAGAAAAGCTCCACAATTCTCAAAAAGATAGAATTTATACACAAAACTCGAAAGTATTTATACTTCCGAGTTTTTTTTCATTATGAAAAACGAACATTTCTAATATATAAAAAACTCTGCTCGAACAAATCAAGCAGAGAATCCATCATATACTATTAAGTGTCCATTTTCTCCCAATACATTAATGTCACGTGTTTAACTAACATGGAACACCTAATTTTTTCTAATAGCCACATACTTATTAGATGATGAAAAAAAACTTTTATTAGTTAAACCATTTTTATTATAGCACTTTTTATATATTATGTCAAATCATTTTACATTTTTTTCCAAAATAATTGTTACTGGTCCATCATTTACTAAACCTACTTTCATATCAGCACCAAAAACACCAGTTTCAACAATTTCAACTTGTTTCTTACATTCTTCAACAATATACTCATATAATTCATTTGCAAAATCAGGTTTTGCAGCATCTGTAAAAGATGGTCTATTTCCACTAGAACAATCAGCATATAATGTAAATTGAGATACCAAAAGCAATGAACCATTAACATCTTTTAATGATTTGTTCATTTTTCCATTTTCATCTTCAAATACTCGTAAGTTAATTAATTTTTTTATCATGTAATCTGCTACTTCTTTTGTATCAGTGTGTGTTATTCCAATTAATACCATATATCCCTGTTCTATTTTTCCAACTGTTTTTCCCTCTATATCTACTTGTGCATTTTTAACTCTTTGAACTATAAATTTCATTTTTTATTTCTCTTTTCCTCAATTTTTTATATTTATAAATTATATCAAAAATAAGAATTTTTTTCAATTAAATTTCTCCGTTAATATGTAATTTTTCGAGATTTTCCCTACTGAATTGTAACAGATTTTGTGTGGTACCCCTTTAATCCCAAAATTATTCAATAATATCCAAAACATTACTAGAATCAATACCATCAAAATTATAATAAGTATTTGGAATTTTACCAACAATTACATTTTCAATAAGAAGAACCTGATTAGAGACCTTTTCAGAAATAGTGTTATAAGGAGTCAATATACTAACCTCACAATCAACTTGCAAATACACCCTATGCAAAGTTTGATTAATTCCCTGAGCAGAAAACTCACTACGCAAATCAGTTTCAACATTGCCAATAGACGATATTTTAATTGGAATTCCAGGGCCTCTGCCGGAAAGTAATTTTGAACCTGTAAAACTTCCAATTGCAATTTTTATATTTTCTTTACCTCCCTCATTAATTGAATTTTGTATTTTGACTGCAACATCTGATATTATTTCATTTATTGGAATTACATTAGATTTTATCATTGTTATATTTCCATCATTATCTTTTTCAATTGTAAATAATTCATCATATGTATGGTCTTTCATAACATTGGTTGCTTCATTATTAGATATTATTGTTGCAATTGATTTTGCTTTATCCTCGCATAATGCATTAAATATTGGAGAAATTGCATCTAATACAATTTTAACTGTACTAAATGCAATTACCATTATTATAAAAATTTTTGCTATTTTTTGTTTTCTTTTTAAATTTTTATCCCCTCCACTTGAAAAGAAAATCTTTGGAAGTCGTATTCTTGGTCTTGAATATATCTTACTATTCATAGTTGCAAATCCTTTCATATTTATATACTATAAAAGAATTATTCATACACTTTTTCCGAAATTCTTTCAAATTTTGGTATATACAATTTTTGACCTGGATATATTTTATCTCTATCCTCAATGCCATTTGTTCTAGCAATTCCATCAACCGTACTACCAAATTCTTTGGCAATATTCCACAAAGTATCACCTTTTTTAACAACATAAATTACCAAACTATAATCTTGTTCTTCCCTCTCACCGTCTTCAACTATGCTATCTATCATATTCAAATTTGCGGTTCTATACATACTTGTGTCGGCTTGAACATCCACATTACAACTAATATCTCCACCATCTTGAATTATAAAATCTTGTGATTTTATTCCCATATCACAATTTGTATTTAATGACTCTCCATTTTGAAGATTTTCAATTGTATATTCAAATGGAATTTTTGCATCTTTAACATTTATCTGTTTTCTAGAGTTTTCGAAAATAAATTTCATATTTAATTCCGCTTCATACATAATTTTAGTATTTATTTTATTTTCATTTATTATAACTGGTGTTGTTTCTACATCAAGCAAGTTTAAACCATCTATATCATTTATATTGACTTTTTCTCTTATTTGCTTAACACCTGAAATATTTTGTTTACTAGTCATTGTTGTAATTTGCTTTTTCTCAAAATTCAAGTTTTGAGTTGGGCTATACATATCTTGAATCAAATTGATTTGCTTTTCTTCATATGCACAGCAAGTTACTTCTATTTCTATTTCAACATATATTGAATGCTCATCTTGTGAATTAGGTTTTATAATTATATTTTTGATTTCATAATTTACATCACATATATTTTCTTCTGATACATCTGGAATATCAATAAATCCAACAACCGGTATTTTATATATAACAACATTTATTCTATTATCTTCTGTTAAATACATTATCTTTATTTCTGCTTCTGCTTTAGTCAAAACCTTATTATAACTGATTTTTATATCCTTATCAACTAAACATACCTGTGCTTGTAAAATCTCTGCTAAATTGTCCATATTATCAATTTGAATATTATCTTTTGCATAAATCTTTGTACTACCTGTTCCAACTAATGAATTTAATTTTAAGTCTTCCTTTAAAATTTGAACATCATCTTCATTTTGAACTTCATTAATTATCTCAACATTATCATTTGAATAAATTTTTAAATTAACTTCTAATGTCGCCTTAATACCAATTTTTCTGCCATTTATCACCTTTGCTTCTATTGATTTTATCTTAACATCAGAAATTGCATTCATTCCTTCTTCACAGTTTGGAACATTCAAACTTTCTGAAAAGTCAACACTTGTGTTTAGCCCTCTTACTGTGTCATCTGCCCCATCTGGCATATACATTATGTACGCATTTACCGTTCCATCCAGTCTTACTTTTTCACTTTGCACCTCTTTTTTATATATTGATGCTATACCACTTGTACCAATTGTGTTTAAAATGTCTGGCTTTGAATCTGGTACTATCATATCTCCCTCTGCTAATATGATTTCTTTTCTTTCTGCTATTAATTTATTTATATTTAAGTTTTCTCTTTGTGCTTCTATCATTTTTTACCTCCTTACAGTTTTTCTTTATAAATGTATATGAGGTTATTTTTGGTTTATTCCTAATTTAATTATTTTTTGATGGAACTATTACTATATTTAATGTTGGATCATATTTGTATTTACTTATTATATCTTGTGAAAAACTTGCTAATTCATTTGGTATTACTATTGTTGTATATTTTTGTTTTTTTAATTCTTCTATTTTATTGTCAATTTCTTCTGGTTCTTTTATTTCTTCTATGTTCATTCCTAATAGTTTTGGAAGTTGATAGTCTTTTTCATATTTTATAAAAGATGCTTTCATTTTTTTCACTCCTTTTTTACATTTATTTTAGTTTGCTTTTTTATCGTTGTTTTATTCTATTACATTATAAATTTTGTTTTTATATTATAATGTGATTGATACTTATTTAGCATAACTTATGAAAGGAACTTATTATGAGAGAATTTTTTTGTTACAATAATTATGGTGATGAAAATGAAAAAATTAAAGTTTAATTTAAAAATAATAAAATTTTTCTCATAATAAAAAACTTCTCTTTTTCAAAAATTCATGTTTTAAGTATTTAAAACACGAGCCAATGAATAAGAAAAGTTTATTTTTATATTATAATATATTCTTCTATAAATTTATGTACACATTACGCACTCTTTAATTCCAATCTCAACTTATCAGCAATCATTGCTATAAATTCTGAATTTGTAGGCTTTCCTTTAGCTGCTGAAATTGTATAACCAAATATTTTCTCAACTGTCTTTTGGTCACCTCTACCCCAAGCAACTTCAATTGCGTGGCGGATTGCACGTTCTACACGACTTGGAGTTGTATTAAATTTTGTGGCAATTTTAGGATACAAACTTTTAGTAATTTGATTTATCACATCAATATCATTAACTACCATAATAATAGCCTCACGCAAATATTGATATCCCTTTATATGTGCGGGTACACCCACTTCATGAATTATATTAGTTACTAATGCTTCCAAATTATCTTGATTTTTAATTCCATCCTCAGGAATTTCTACATATTGCGTTTTTACATCTCTTGTAATAAAAGTATCTGTACTTCTATTTGGTATAAAATTCTTTAATTCCTTTATTCTTTTTATTAATAATTCTATATCAAAAGGTTTTACAACATAATATTCCGCTCCAAGCCCGATTGCTTTTTGAGTAATTTTATCTTGTCCAACAGCAGAAAGCATTATACAAAGTGGCTTTTTATCACATTTTATCATATTCATTTTTTCAAGGACCCCTATACCATCTAGATGTGGCATAATAACATCCAATAATGCTACATCAGGCATTATATTAGCAATCATATCTATTGCTTCTTCTCCATCTTTAGCAATACCTATCACTTCCATATCCTCTTGCTCTTGAATATATTTGGCAAGTGTTTGAGCAAATTCTTGATTATCATCCGCTATTAAAATAGTTGTTTTTTCTTTCATCTTTATCTCCCCTATCTTTAGTTCCTTTTAAATATTTTATGTATATTATTCTTTCTAATCTTCTGTTATCAATAAATAAAAGAACTGTAAATTTTTTACAGTTCTGATTATATTATTATTTTTATAGTTTTTCAATTATTTTTTCCAATTATTTACAAAAACATTAATTTATTATACTTTTCTCTATTAATTTTTTAGATAAAAACTTTAAATTTATCAAATTAACTTTTTTTGTATTAAAATCATCTTCTAATCTTCCTTTACTGCCCTCTTCTAACTGTATTTTACAAATAATTTTCTCTGAATAATCATATTCTTTTATATAAATATTATTTTTTTTACAATAATATTTAAAAGATTCCAAATTATTATAATCTAATTCTACTTCCGCCTCTATTCCTATACATTTCTCAACTTTTTCTGAAATGTCTATTGCATCAAGCATTGCATCTGAATACGCTCTAACTAAGCCTCCTGTTCCAAGTAATATTCCACCAAAATATCTAGTTACTACAACTAAAACATTGCCCAAATTATTTTTTTGCAAAATATTAAGCATAGGTCCACCTGCAGTCCCTGACGGTTCACCATCATCACTTGATTTTTCTACTACTTTTTCATCTTCTATAACTCTATATGCAACACAATTATGTCTTGCATCATAATACTTCTTTTTGATTTTTCTTATATAATCTTCTGCTTCTTCTTGGCTTTCTATTTTTATCAGATTACATATAAATTTAGATTTTTTTACAACTATTTCAGTTTGTACATTCTCCTTAATTGAAATAAATTTTTCCATATTTCTCCCTTTTTGAGACAAACAGGACAGTCTTCATTTACCTCAAATTTTATTAAATACGGCAATTATAACTGTCCGAGTTTGTCTCACATTTTTGTCAAATTTTGTCACATATTATTTCCTGCTGTATATCCTGTTGAATACGCTATTTGAAGGTTGAATCCTCCAGTGTAAGCATCAACATCAATAATTTCACCAGCAAAATATAAACCATTAACTAATTTAGATTCCATTGTTTTGGGATTTATCTCTTTAATATTTATTCCCCCACTTGTAACTATAGCCTCATCAATAGGTCTAAATCCTCTTATAGTAACTTCAAAATTCTTCAATAATTCTACAAGGCTATGTCTCTCTTTTTTGTTAATCTCATTAACTTTTTTATTAGGATTTATTCCACTTTTTTCAATAACTACTGGAATCAACTTTTGTGGCAGTAATTTATCTAAACTATTTTTAAATTGCTTATTCTTAAACTCAGCAAAGTCTCTTAATATCCTTTCATCCAACTTTTCTTCAGATAATGCTGGTTTAAAATCTATACTTAAAACAATTTTTTTATTTTTCAAAAGCTCATCAATATTTTTATATCTAACCAAATGCGCTGAACCACTTAAAATTGTAGGTCCTGATACTCCAAAATGTGTAAATAGCATCTCACCAAAATCTTGATAAATAATTTTATTATTTTCCTTATTTTTTAATTCGATATTTACATTTCTTAAAGATAAACCTTGCAAATCTTTACACATATTTTGTTCAAAAGCCTCCAAAGGAACCAATGATGGTCTGATTTTAGTTACAGTATGTCCCAATTTCTTGGCCAATTCATATCCATCACCAGTTGAACCTGTTAGTGGATAACTCTTGCCACCAGTTGCTAATATTACTTTATCTGCTTCAAAAATTTTAATATTGTTTTTATTTTTATCCCTGTTATTGATATTACCTCTGTTATTTTCTTTGTTCTCAACAGTCTTCACTTTCAATTTTCCATTTTCATCTCTTGGGACAATTTCAGTAACTTCCATATTATATTCAATTTTAACATTTAACTCTTTCAATTTTTTCGTAAAACTTTTTAAAACATCCAAAGATTTGTCTGTTACGGGAAATATTCTATTTCCTCTCTCTTCCTTAACATCTAAACCTTCTTCATTTAAAAAATTTATTATATCATTATTGGTATAATTTTTAAAAGCACTATACAAAAACTGACCATTACCAGGTATATTTTGTATAAATTCCTCAATTGGTAAAGAAGATGTTATATTACATCTTCCCTTACCTGTAATCAAAAGCTTTCTTCCAAGTCTTTCTTTTTTTTCTAATAAAATTACATTATTTCCATTTTCGGCAGAAGCAATTGCTGCCATCATTCCAGCAGGACCTCCACCAATTACTATTACATTCATATTTTTCTCCCAAATTTTTCGGGATTGGGGGACGGGTCTTGCATCCCTAAAATTATATAAATTAATTATTTATGGTATTTTTAAAATTTCGGGATTCAAGACCCGTCCCCCAATCCCGATTTTTTTAATTTTTCATTTTTTGAATTGCCTTAAGAATACCAAACTTACCATACTCATAAGTAAGCCCACCTTGCATATAAGCGATAAATGGCTCACGAATTGGTCCATCACAACTCAATTCAATTGTTGACCCTTCTGTAAAAGTTCCAGCTGCCATTATAACCTTGTCCTCATAACCACCCATGTCACTAGGAAATGGAATTACATTTGAATCGATTGGTGAACCCATTTGAATTCCTTGACAGAATTTAACTAAATTTTCTTCACTTCCTAGTTTAATTGTTTGAACAATATCTGCTCTTACTTCATCATATTTTGGTTCAACATCATATCCTAATTTTTCTAATATTCTACTTGCAAATATTGCTGTTTTTACACTAGATGCTACAACTTGTGGTGCAAAGAATAAGCCTTTTAACAATTGTGTATTTTGTCCTAATGATGGTCCTATTTCTTTTCCAATTCCAGGTGCAGTTAGTCTTTCTGCACATAGCTCTATTAAATCTTTTCTACCAACTATATATGCTCCAGATGTTGCAATTCCGGCTCCAAGGTTCTTCATTAATGAACCAACTGCAATATCTGCTCCAATTTCTATTGGTTCTTTATCTTGTACAAATTCTCCATAGCAATTGTCAACCATAATTATTACACCTTTGTTGACTTCTCTAATTGCTTTTATTGCCTTTTCAATTTTTTCAATTGTCAAACTTTTTCTTGTTGAATATCCTCTTGACCTTTGAATTTCAACTAATCTCACATCTTGTTTTTTTAATCTTTCTTGAATTGTTTTTATATCAAAATCATTTTCTACAAGTTCTATTTGTTCATATTTAATGCCAAATGCTTTCAATGAACTTTTACTTTCTGTATCATTACATCCTATAACAGTTTGAAGTGTGTCATATGGTTCTCCTGTTATACTAATCATTGTGTCATTTGGACGTAATAATGCAGATAGAGTTATTGCTAACGCATGTGTTCCTGATATGAATTGAGCACGTACTAGTGCATCTTCTGCTTTAAATACTTTTGCATATATTTCCTCAATTTTGTTTCTTCCTGCTTCATCAATTCCATATCCTGTTGATGAGTTTAGATGCATTTCTTGCAAGTTACATTCTTGAAATGCTGATAGTACTTTCATACTATTTTTTTCACATATTTCGTCCATTGCTTTAAATTGTCCATTTATTTCATTTTCTACTTCTTTTGATAAATTTTCTAGTTCTGTATTGATCCCTAATTTTTCTAACATTTTTTTACCTTCTTTTCAATTTTATTTCATTCATACTTTTCAGCAAAATTATTTTTGCATAAAATTTATTTATAACTTCCAACTAATCTACTATATTTTACTATATTTTCTAATAAATTGCAATTAATTTGCAAATTTATGTAAATTTTGCTATACTAGATATTAGAAGTTTAAAATTCATAAGGAGGTAACACTATGCACAAACCATTTGATGATGAATTAGAAAAAGACTAGAAACACATTGATGGTTCTAGTCTTAAAATCTTAAAGACCAAAACTCAAAATATAAAGTTTCGGTCTTTTTTTATTCATATTATTGTTGTGCATATGGTAATACAGCAATATGTCTAGCTCTTTTAACTGCTGTAGTAATATCTCTTTGATGTTTTGCACAACATCCTGTTGTTCTTCTTGGTAAGATTTTACCTTTATCATTAACAAATTTCTTTAATTGGTCAGCGTTTTTGTAATCTAATTCAAAATTTTTGTCACTACATAAAACACAAACTTTCTTTCTTTGTTTTCTGAATTTTGGGTTATAATCTTCATCATAATTTTTATTATTTCTTCTTTGTTTTTTATCAGCCATTTTTATTTTCCCCCTCTCTTATGAAAGCACTTAACTTTCATAGTCTATTAAAATGGTAAATCATCCGTAGATGATGTTTCAAAATCAGATCCCATACTTCCTGGCATTGTATTACCAAAAGTATTTTCAAAAGTTCCAGCGCCCATATCTCCTTCTCTTTTACTATCTGCGAAATATGCTTCTTCTGCAACAACTTCTGTTACATAGTGTTTAACACCTTGATCATCATCCCATGTTCTTGTTTGGATTCTTCCAATTATACCAACTTGTTGACCTTTTTTAAAGTATTTACTACAAAATTCTCCTAATTTGCTCCAAGCAACTATGTTAATAAAGTCTGCTTGTCTTTCTTCTCCTTGTCTTGCAAATCTTCTATTTACTGCTAAACTAAAAGAAGCAACTAGAGTATTGTTTGTTTGTGTGTATCTTACTTCTGGGTCTCTTGTAAGTCTTCCCATTAATATTACTTTGTTCATTTTCTTTTCTTCCTTTCATTACTTTAATCTAAGGTCCCACTTTTTATTTTAAAATTAGTCTTCTTTTCTTACAACGATGAATTTGATTATGTCATCTGTAATTCTGTATACTCTTTCAAGTTCTTTGATTGAATCTGGGTTTGCTTCAAAGTTAAATAACATATATGTACCTTCTTTGAATTTTTTGATTTCATAAGCTAATCTTTTTTTACCCATGTTTTCAACTGATTCAACTTTTCCATTTTCATTGATTAATCCTGTGAATTTTTCTTCTAAAGCTTTTAAACCTGCTTCGTCAACATTTGGATTAACAATGATAACACTTTCGTATTTGTTCATTATTTTCACCTCCCTATGGATTTTGCAACCTAACTTTTCGTTAAGTAGAGATGCTTAAAAATAGTTATGCCCTTTTTAAGCATAACTATTCTATCACAATTTTTAGGTATTTGCAACTAATTTTGGATAATTCGTACTAATTTTTTTGATATTTTATCACACTTTTGCAAGTATATTTAATATTTTCATCACATTTTTGCAAGCATTTTTATATACTTTCATCACATTTTTGCAAATGAGAAATTCTTTTTCTCCTCTTTATTGTTTTCAGTGTTCTTATTTTTTGCATCCAACTTTTTCTGCAACTCAATAACTGGAACAGGCAAAATAGAAATTGCAACAGTAATAATCCATTGAGTCAAATTTAAATGAACAACCTCAAAAACATTTGCAAAAGCAGGAATCACAACAACTATAGTCTGAATAAAAATTCCTAAAACAAAACTTCCAACTAAATACTTGTTTTCAAAAAGTCCTGCCTCAAAAATAGACCTTTCATTTTTAACATTAAAACTATGGATCAATTCCAGAAATCCTATTGATAAAAATGCCATAGTTCTTCCAACTTCTAAGCCATAATATTTATTTCCAATACTGAATGCAACAAGAGTAAGAACACCTATCATAATTCCTTCAACAATAATTTTATTCCACAAACCATCTGCAAATATTCCTTTTTTACTATCAACTGGTTTTCTTTGCATTATATTTTTTTCAGGCTTTTCAAGTCCTAAAGCAATTGCTGGTAAAGAGTCTGTAACTAGGTTTATCCATAATAATTGTATTGCAAGAAGTGGTGATTTTAAGCCTAATACAAGTCCTATAAAAATTGTTACAATTTCTCCAATATTTGTAGCAATTAAAAAATGTATTGCTTTTTTTATATTATCATATATGTTTCTTCCCTGTTTTACTGCCTCAACTATTGTAACAAAATTGTCATCTGTAAGTATGATATCTGCCGCATTTTTGGCAACATCTGTACCGTTTTTGCCCATAGCAATTCCAATATCAGCATTTTTTAAAGCTGGGCTGTCATTTACACCATCACCTGTCATTGCTACAACCGCACTGTTTCGTTGCCATGCTTTTACAATTCTTACTTTGTGTTCTGGTGTAACCCTTGCAAAAACTGAATATTTTTTTATATTTTTTTCTAATTGATTTTGAGTCATTTTATCAAGTTCTTGCCCTGTTATTGCCATATCTTTTTTCTCTAAAATACCTAAATCTTTAGCTATTGCCTTTGCCGTTTCTAAGTGATCACCTGTAATCATTACTGTTTTAATTCCTGAATTTTTACATACCTGAACTGCTTCTTTTACTCCATCTCTTGGTGGATCTATCATTCCAATTAGTCCCACAAATGTTAAATTATTTTCAATATTTTGTGAATCAATTTTACTTGGCAATATATCTAAATCCTTATATGCAACTGCAATTACCCTCAATGCTTTTTGTGCCATTTGTCTATTATCACTCTGAATTTTTAGATTTTCTAAACTTCTAATTTTTATATTATATTGATTTGCCATTTCACCTATTGAATCTATTTGCTTTGTACACTTTTGTAATAACACATCTGGTGCACCTTTCGTTATAACTCTATATTTGTTTCCAATTTTGTGAATTGTAGTCATCATTTTTCTATTAGAATCAAAAGGAATTTCATTAACTCTTGGCATAAAATTTTCTAATCTATTTTTTGTACTTCCAATATTTATACATTCTTCTACAATTGCCTTCTCTGTAGGCTCGCCAGAAACTTTTGCCACTCCATTTTCCACATTTACATCACAGTCTGTGCATAATGTTGCTAGTTCAATAATAAATTTTTTACTTTGACTTCTAACATCAACAACTTTCATTCTGTTTTGTGTTAAAGTTCCTGTTTTATCAGAGCAAATAACACTACTACTTCCAAGTGTTTCAACTGCAGGTAATTTTCTAATTATGCTATTCTTTTTAGCCATTTTAGTAACACCAATTGAAAGCATAATTGTTACAATTGCAGGTAATCCCTCTGGAATTGCCGCTACTGCAAGTCCAACAGATGTCATAAACATTTCAACAGGTTCTATATGTTTTATTAGTCCCATAATAAAAATTATTATGCATATTGCTAAACACGCTAACCCTAATATTTTACCAACCTCGCCTAATTTTTTCTGTAATGGTGTTTGTGGAGCCTCATCTTCTATAATCATATTAGCAATTTGTCCAACTTTTGTACTCATTCCAGTGTCTGTAACAACCGCTTTTCCATGTCCATTTACTGTTATACTAGCCATAAAAGCCATGTTTTTCATATCACCTAAAGGTGCATTTTTACTACATAAAATATCTGCATCCTTTTCTGCCCCTTGTGTTTCGCCTGTTAATGATGATTCTTCTATTTTCAAGTTATGACTTTCTAAAATTCTGCAGTCTGCTGGTACAAAATTTCCTGCATCTAAAATTATGATGTCTCCTTTTACAAGTTCTTCTGCATTTACTTCAACTGTTTTTCCATTTCTTATTGTTTTTGCAAGTTGTGGTGTCATTTGTTTTAATGCTTCTATCGATTTCTCTGCTTTTGCTTCTTGAATTACTCCCATTAATGCATTAAATACTACTATTCCTATGATTATTATTGAATCCACATAGTCATTTTCTCCTTGCATTTTTGATACAACTGCCGATATTATTGATGCTATTATTAGTATGATTATCATAAAATCATTAAATTGTTTTATAAATTTTACAATAAAGCTTTCTTTCTTCTTTTCTGCTAGTTTATTTTTTCCGTATTTTTCTTGTCTTTCTTGTACTTCTTTTTCTGTTAATCCTTGTTTTTCATCTGTGCCTAATTGTCTTAATACTTCTTCTTTTCTTAATGTTTGCCACATAATATTCACTCCTTTGTATATTTGTTATTTAAATATATGTGGCTTGTACTTTTTTATTCCAAAGTAACAGCAAAATTTTTTTGTCATATTATGTTGTAAGAGGTGTTTTTATGGTAAATTCAATAATTTTAGCAATATCAAGTAGTATAGATTCCTTAGGAATAGGTGTGACATACGGAATTAAAAATACAAAAATATCTAAATTAAGCAAAATAATTTTATTTGTAATTTCACTAATTACAACATATATATCAATATTTTTTGGAAATATAATTCAATATATACTTCCAAATTCTTTTACAAATTTTTTGGGATGTTTTATTTTGATTTGCATGGGAATATACATATGTTTTCAAGCTTCTAAAAAAGAAAAAGATTCCCAAAATGTTTTTAATAGTCCAATATCTTCTGATCTCAACCATTCAAAGATAATTGAGCCCCAAGAAGCACTAATCTTGTCCATTGCTCTTTCTTTAGATAGTTTTTGTATTGGAATTTCTGGTTCAATGGCAGATATTAATTTGAGCTTATTTCCTTTTTTGGTAAGTGCTTTTCAATTAATTTTTCTTAGTTTGGGCTCTTATTTGGGAATTCATATTAGAAATTTTTGTAAGTTGCCATCAAATATATGGTCTATTATTTCTGGTCTATTATTGATTTTTATTGGTTTTCTTAGATTTATTGCATTTTAGGCTGAAATATTGTATAATAATGTTATCAAACATCCCAGGAGGTAACAAAATGGAACAAAAATTAAAAATAACAGATGGAAACGGTACAAATTTTTTTATTTATGGTTCTGAAAAAGAACTAAAAACTTTTATCAAATGGGTAAAAGATTATAAACATGGTACTTGCCATGAAATGACAGTAACATGTAAAACTCCGTCTGACATGAAGGCTTGCAATTTCAAAGCAATAAGAATGAATTTAAGTCCTTCACAATATAGTGTAAATAATAAAAATCACGCTTAATATTTTTAAATTGTTCAAAAGTGAAGTTTTAATAAACTTCACTTTTTATAATGTTAGATTTAAAAAGTAGCAAATTTTCACTTGCTACTTTTTATAAATTTTATTGTTTCAATTTCATAGACAACAACTTAGAAATACCACTCTCTTCCATAGTAACACCATAAACAGTATCAGCCACTTCCATAGTACCCTTTCTATGAGTAATAACTAAGAATTGAGTATGGTCTGTAAACTTCTTTAAATAATCGGCATATCTAAATACATTTACATCGTCAAGTGCTGCTTCAATTTCGTCCAATACACAGAATGGAGCTGGATTTATTTTCAATATTGCAAATAATAATGCAATTGCAGTAAATGCCTTTTCCCCACCAGAAAGAAGCATCATATTTTGTAATTTTTTTCCTGGTGGTTGTACAGTAATATCAATTCCACACTCTAAAATATTTTCTTCGTCTTCTAATGTAAGTTCTGCTTTTCCGCCACCAAACAATTCTGCAAATACTTCTCCAAAATTTTTGTTTATAACCTTGAATTTTTCTTTGAATTGTTCTTTCATAATTTGAGTCATATCTGAAATTACTTTTCTTAATTTACTCATTGTATTTTCTAGGTCTAAACGTTGTTCGCTCATAAAGTCATATCTATCTTTTAAGTTTTTGTATTCTTCAATTGAGTCTACATTAACACTTCCAAGTTCTCTAATTTCAGTTCTCAAACTATTAACTCTTCTTTGTGTTAATGAAACATTTTCTGGTTTTTGATATTGTTCTGCATTATTAGGTGTAAGTTCATATTCTTCCCACATTTTGTTGATAATACCATTAATATCTTCTTCAATTTTTGTCTTTTTAACATCTAATTTTACAAGTTGACCTTTTAAGTCTTCAATTACTTTAAATTTAGCAGTTATTTCATCTTCTTGTTTTGAAAGTTTTTCACTCTTTTGAGCTCTTTCTTTTTTCAATTCTTCAATTTTCGAACTACTACTATTTACACTTTCTTTAACTTCTTCTATTTTTTGAAGTGTCTCTTGTATTGATTTTTCAAGTTCTTCATTGTCTTTTTTGATTTGTTCGATTTGCGTATTTTTATTTTCAATACTTGTATGTGCATTTTCTAATTCTTGATTAATTCTTTCTTGAATTTCTTGAATTGATGCTTCACTTTCGTCAAATGATGATACAGAAATTTTCAAGTTTGTAATATCAAAGTTCAAATCGTCAATGTATTTTTGGTCATCTTTGTTCAATTCTGCAAATTCAGTAATTATTTTAGAAAGTTCTTCATTTTGCTCAACAATTTTATTTATTTCAACTTGTAAATCTCCTTTTGTTGAAACCGCTTCTTCTTTTTGTTTTTCAAGATTTGCTTGCTCTTCTTTTAGTCTATTCAAACGCTTTTCAAGTTTTTCAATATTTTCATTTATTGAAATAACTTTTTGTTTTTCAGTTGCATATGTGATGTCAATTTCTTGTAGTTCTTTTTCAAGATTTGCAGATAATTCTAAAATTCCTTCAATTGATTCTTCGTAATTTTGCTTGTCATTTTCTAGTTTTTCAATTTTTTGTTTTAGATTTTTTATCTCTTTTTCTAATTTTTCAATTTCTTTTCCTCTACCTAAAATATTAACTGTTTTTTTAGAAACTGAACCACCAGTAATTGCACCAGATGGATTAATTAAATCACCTTCTGTTGTTACAATTCTAAATGTATATCCATTTTGTTTTGCAACTTTAATTGCGGTATCCATGTTGTCAACAATTACAGTTCTACCAAGTAAATTTAAAATGATTTGCTCATATTTTTTGTTGTATTTTACAAGGTCTGATGCAATTCCAATAACTCCACTTTCATTACCTTTTATCTTGTCTAATTTTTTACCTCTAACAGATGAAATTGGTAAAAATGATGCTCTTCCTAAATTATTTTTTCTTAAATGTTCAACTAATCTTTTTGCATCTGTTTCTGTTTCTGTTACTATGTTTTGAAGACTTGTTCCTAAGCACATTTCAATTGCAGTTTGTAAGTCATCTGGAACTTCAATAATATTTGCTAAAACACCATTCATACCTTTGCCAAGTTCTTTGATATTTTCGCAGTCTTTAAGCAATGATTTTACACTTTTGATATATCCTTCTTTTTCTTTTTCTGTTTCTATCAAAAATTTCAATCTTGATTCTTTTATTCTCATTTCACTTGATAAAATATTTATATTGCTTTCAAATGATTTGATTTTTTGGTTTGCTTCTTCTCTTTGTTTTGCTACTTCATTTAATGAATTTTGAGCCTTATTTTTTTTGTTTTCAATTTCATTAAATTGCTTTGCAATGTCTTCTTTATTAAGACGAGTTCCATCTAGTTCAGAAATTGTTGACTGCATTTCTTGCTTTATTTGTGCTTGTCTTTTTTCAAAGTTTTGATAATTTATGTTTTGAGCATTTATTTCTGATTGAAGTTCATACTTTTTGTCTGTATTTTCTTCTACTGTATGTTTGTATCCTTCAATTTCAAGTTCCTTAGAAGATAATTTTTCTGTTAATTTATCTAATTCTGCTTGTTTTTCATTTAACTCTTTTTCAAATTTTTCTTTGTTTTGTTTTAAGTTATCTTTTTTAGCCTCTTTTTGTTCAATTTCGTCTTTCAATTCTTTAATCTTAGCATTTTGCTCTTCAATTTCTTTTAAATATCTATCATTATTTTCATTATTATTTGCAATTCTAGTCTTTGCAACATTTATATCAGAATTCAATTGTTCAATTTGTTTTTGACTCTCAAAACCTATATTTGACATATTTTCAATTGTTTCTGTAATTTCATCAATGCTAGATTTTAACTCTTCTTTTAAGATTTTTACTCTTTCCAGTCTGCCTTCTTCATCATTGCATTGAGACTGCATAATTTCAATGTCTTGTACAACTTTTTCCAAGTCTTGTTTATATTTTTCTATGTTGTAAACAAATAAGCCAATTTCAATATTCTTCAACTCTTCTCTTAAATTCAAATATTTTTTAGCCTTATCTGCTTGCATTTGTAAAGGTTCTAAATTACCTTCAATTTCAGTCAAAATGTCATTGATTCTTAAAAGATTCAATTTTGTATGTTCCAACTTTTTCTCAGACTCTTGCTTTCTTGTTCTATATTTAACAATACCTGCAGCCTCTTCAAAAATATGTCTTCTATCTTCAGACTTGTTACTCAAAATCTCGTCGATTTTACCTTGTCCAATAATTGAATATCCATCTTTACCAATACCAGTATCCATAAATAATTCCAATACATCTTTTAATCTGCATGGAACTTTGTTTATATAATAACCAGTCTCACCACTTCTATAGATTTTTCTTGTAACAGTTACTTCCGTATATTCAATTGGCAATGCACCATCAGAATTATCAAACACCAAAGAAGCCTCGGCAAAGCCCAAAGACTTTCTATTTTGAGTACCTGCAAATATGATGTCTAGAGATTTTGTACCTCTTAATGATTTCATACTTTGTTCTCCAAGTACCCATCTTATTGCGTCTGATATGTTACTTTTTCCTGAACCGTTTGGCCCTATTACTGTTGTTATTCCGGGCATTAGTTCTAATACTGTTTTATCTGCAAAGGATTTAAATCCTTGTAATTCTAATCTTTTTAAATACATTTATCTTCTCACCTTTTTTAGAGATTTTTTAGGGATTCGGGGACGGGTCTTCAATCCCTATTTTTTTTAATTGTCATTGAGTACGTCAATTTTTGCCAACTTTTGTTTTTTAACATTTTACTATAATAACTGACAAAAAGCAAGAAAAATTTTCTTGCTTTTAATTAATTTTTAATAAAAACGTATTTACTTTTTATGTATACTGTGATATAATAATCTTATTGTAACATGTAAACCATAAAAATTTTCTGCCATAATACAGGAGGAAAAAAATGCAGATATTAGGAAGATTTTTAGGACATGACATTGTTAGTTTTAACGATGGCACAACACATCCAATTCCAGTTGTTGAAATCAATTCAGCTGGGAAAATGATATGCCGGTCTTACACCGGTGATACTATAGCTGACGAAGATAGTGAACAGGAAATAAATCGTTATTTCGAATCTGAAAATGAAAAAGGCATTCTTAAAGAAATAGCTGAACAAATCGGCACAAAAAGATTTACAATTTCAGAAGATGTCTTAAATTTCATTGATGAAACTTGTCATCCAGATGAATCTGATTTTGAAGATTTGTCTGACGATGATTTAACATTGGAACATGCAAAAAAACAGAATCACACTTCAGGAAATAATACTACATTTAAAAATGAAGATTATTTAGCAACAGATTCAATTCCTGAAGACAATTATGGCGATTCTGACATCGATCCATACTATTAAATTAATCAGCGTATCAAAAGTTACTGCAAAAGAGGCTACTAAAAAAGTAGCCTCTTTCTAGTCCAATTTTATTCGTTATATTTTTATCTTCCAATAATTGCCAGCATGTACCCAAAAAAAGATAACTACCTCATATTAAAAATACATTTTTCGACCCAACCGTTCAAAAAAATCCCTTGACATCACTCTATTTTTGGCATATACTAGACACATCAAATACGTGCACACAGTCACGTAAAATCAAATATCTCAAAATACATTTTAAACATTTGATAAATTTTAAAGGAGGCAATAATATTATGAATAACCTAATAGAAATTAGATGGCACGGTAGAGGCGGTCAAGGTGCAAAAACTGCATCATTATTATTAGCTGACGCCGCATTTAATACTGGAAAATACATTCAAGGTTTCCCTGAATATGGACCAGAAAGAATGGGAGCGCCAATTACTGCTTATAACAGAATTAGTGACAATCCAATTACAGTTCACAGTAACATCTATGAGCCAGACTTTGTTGTAGTAGTTGACGACACATTATTAGAAACAGTTCCAGTAACAGCAGGTCTAAAAGAAACAGGTGCAATTGTAATTAATACAACAAAATCTGCAGACTATTTAAAAAGTGTGTTAAATGGTTACAAAGGTGATATTTACACAATAGATGCAAGAAAAATATCAATTGAAGCATTAGGAAGATATTTTCCAAATACACCTATGCTTGCTGCAATTGTTAAAGTTAGTGGAATTATGTCTGATGAAGCATTCTTAGAAGATATGAAAGGCTCTTTTAAACATAAATTTGCTAAAAAGCCTGAAGTAATTGATGGAAACATGAAAGCCTTAGAAATGGCTTTAAAAGAAGTTAAAAAAATTTAACGGGATTTGGGGACAGGTCTTCAATCCCTAAAAATTTTTTAAAAAATCGGGACTAAAGACCCGTCCCTCAATCCCTAAAAAAATTTTAAAAATCGGGACTAGAGACCCGTCCCCAAATCCCGATTTTTTACAAAGAAAGGTGAAAAAGATGACAAATATAGATAAAACAACACCTATGGAAGATTTAACAATAGGTGGAAACATATATGAAGCAGGTAATGCCAGAGAATTTAAAACTGGTGACTGGAGAAGTGTTAAGCCTGTATGGATAGAAGAAAAATGTAAACAATGTGGTTTATGCTACCCTGTTTGTCCAGATAATAGCATTCCTGTTTGCAAAGGTTCTTTAAAAAGAGAAGATTTTAATTATGATTATTGTAAAGGATGCGGTGTTTGCGCTAAAGCATGCCCATTTGGTGCAATTGTTATGAAGGAAGAAGGTGCTGAATAATGAGTATAAGAGAAAGATTAAGTGGTAATGAAGCCGTTGCAACTGCTATGAAACAAATTAATCCTGATGTTGTTGCTGCTTTTCCTATCACACCATCAACAGAAATTCCTCAATATTTTTCAACATTTGTTGCAAATGGTTCAGTTGATACTGAATTCGTTGCCGTTGAAAGTGAACATAGTGCTATGAGTGCTTGTATCGGTGCAGAAGCCGCTGGTTCAAGAGCTATGACTGCTACATCTGCAAACGGTTTGTCTTTAATGTGGGAAATGATTTACATTGCTTCAAGTTTAAGACTTCCAATTGTTATGAACTTGGTTAACAGAGCCGTATCTGGACCACTTAACATACACAATGACCATTCAGATGCAATGGGTGTTCGTGACGCTGGTTGGATAATGTTATTTTCAGAAAATAATCAAGAGGCTTATGATAATAACTTGATGGCTCACAAAATTGCAGAAAACAAAGATGTTCAACTTCCAATTATGATTTGTCAAGATGGATTTATAACATCACATTCAATTGAAAATATTGAATTAGAAAATGATGAAGATGTTAAAAAATTTGTTGGTGAATATCACCCTGAACATTATTTATTAAATAAAAAAGAACCAATGGCAATTGGTCCACTAGATTTACAAGCGTATCTTTTTGAGCACAAGGCTCAACAAGGAAATGCCATGAAAGCAGCAAAACAAGTTATTTTAGATGTTTCAAAAGAGTTCGAAAAATGGACTGGTAGACATTATGATTTATTTGAAGAATATAAATTAGATGATGCGGAAATCGCAATTGTTTGTATGAACTCAACTGCTGGTACAACAAAAGCTGTTGTTGATAAATTAAGAGAGCAAGGTGTTAAAGCTGGTTTATTAAAAATCAGAGTTTACAGACCATTCCCTGGTGAAGAAGTTGCAAAAGCATTATCACATTTAAAAGCCGTTGCAGTATTAGATAAATCTGATTCTTTAAATGCTATTGGTGGAGCCTTGTTTGAAGATGTTGTTTCTAGCATGTATGTTGCAAAACAAAATGTTCCAGTTGTTAATTATGTTTATGGAATTGGTGGTAGAGACACAACAGAAAAAGAAATCAATTCAGTTTATACAGATTTAGCCGAAATTGCTAAAAACGGAAAAGTTGAAAATCCTTATAGATATTTAGGTTTACGTTCAAATATGAAAGGGGGTAAATAATTATGGCATATAATGTTAAAGAAATAGTTGCAAATAAACCTTCAAGATTTACAGAAGGTCATAGAATGTGTGCTGGATGTGGAGCACCTGTTGTTGCAAGACACATTTTAAGAGCACTAAAAGAAGAAGACCACGCAGTAATATCAACTGCAACTGGATGTATGGAAGTATCAACATTTATTTACCCATACACTGCTTGGACAGATTCATTTATCCATACAGCATTTGAATGCACATCTGCTACTTTATCAGGAGTAGAAGCCGCATACAAATCACTTAAAAAACAAGGAAAATTACCAGAAGATGAACACACAAAATTCATCGCATTTGGTGGAGATGGTGGAACTTATGACATTGGTTTACAATCACTATCAGGCGCTATGGAAAGAGGTCATGACATGTTATATGTTTGTTATGACAATGGTGCATACATGAACACAGGTATCCAACGTTCATCTGCAACACCAAAATTTGCAGACACAACTACATCACCTGCTGGAAAAGTTATCCCTGGTAAAATGCAATCAAGAAAAGATTTAACAAAAATAATGGTAGGACATCACTTACCATATGTTGCACAATCAATTGCAGTAAATAATATGAAAGATTTATATGAAAAAGCTGAAAAGGCAATTTATACAGAAGGTCCAACATTTTTAAATGTTATGGCTCCATGCCCTAGAGGTTGGGGTTATGCAACAGAAGATTTAATGAAAATTAATAAATTAGCTGTTGAAACTTGCTATTGGCCTTTATATGAAGTTGTTAATGGTGTTTATCATATTTCTTATAAGCCTGCTAAAAAACTTCCTATTGAAGAATTCTTGAAACCTCAAAAGAGATTTAAGCATATGTTTAAACCTGGTAATGAGTGGATGATTGAAGAGTTCCAAAAAGAAGTTGATGCTAGATGGCAAGAACTTTTAGATTTGGAAGAAATTACAAATAGATAAAAAATTCGGGATTTGGGGACGGGTCTTCAATCCCGATTTTTTATTTTAATTTATTTTTAAGATATCCTATTCTATTTTTCCCTATTCCCAATACTTCAGCAATCTGTTTATCCTTTAAAGTAGTCTTATTTTCTAATTCCAAGATAAGATTTATTAATAAATTATTTTCCTTTGTTATTATTCTAGTTGATTTAATTTTATTTTTTAATTTAAATTCATTTATAACATCATTATATGTTTTTTCAACGGTCATACTTTTTAGATACTTATCAAAATATTCTTTATGCAGTTTTATAAATATTTCTTTATACTCATATGTATTAAAAATCATGTATGCCTTTTCTTTATCTATATTCCCTTTGATATAATCAATATATGATGAATATTTATAATCTGCTAATTTTTCAATTAATTTAGCCTTATATGGATTAAAATGTATATAGGCCAATACATTATATAAATGACTTTCATCTTTTATTTGTTCACATTTATATCTATCTCTAAAAACATACCCTACTCTATCTTCTATTTTATTATACATTTGTGCAAATGTTTGATTTATTTTATGCATACAATTTGAAACGTCTTCTATCTTTTCATAGCTAATTAAAAAATGTGCATGATTTTCCATAATTGTAAACGCAATCAAATGTATATTACTTTCATCAAATTTTTCATTTGTTAATTTTATATATAAATTTTTAAAATAATCTTTCTGAAAAATATATTCTCTATTTATTCCCTGCACCATAATATGCAAAAAAGATGATATATAATTTTTTCTACTAATTCTTGGCATTTTACTCCTTTCTAAACTTCTATACTTCTAATTTGTAAAAATTTCGCAAAAAGCTTTAATATATTTTTTTATAATAATCAAATTATATGGATAATTTTTATGATTTTAATATATAATGAATAAATTTAGAATTAAATTTTAAAATTACACTCTTAAGATAATTTATTTTTAAGTTTAACTAATTAGAAAATAATTATTTGATAAAAAATATAATTAATACATTTTTCGGGATTGGAGACCCGTCCCCCAATCCCGAATTTTTTTATTCTTCCTCTGGTGCTCCTACTGGGCAAACTCCAGCACAAGTACCACAAGAAATACATGCTGATGCATCTATAACGAATTTATCTTCACCTTGTGAAATACATCCTACTGGGCATTCTGCAGCACAAGCGCCACAAGAAATACATTTGTCTGTAATTTTATATGCCATTCTTCTCACCTCCTAAAACCTTTTTATCTTCCTGTTCAAGTTTTTCAAGTTCCTCTAATTCTTTTTTATTCTGAATCTCTTCCTCGTCAACTTGCTCTCTAGCAACATCTTTTAACACTAATACATCTTTAGCATCATATTTTTTATATGTAAAGCCATCTTCACCTTTAAATTTTATTCTTAATCTTTCTTTTAATGTCTCAACATTATCAACTTCGCCAATTCCATCTTCTGTTTTCACAATTGCACCAACATTTGGTAAATTTTTCAACTTATCTAAATAAGCCTCATCTTCATATTTTAAACAACACATAAGTCTCCCACAATTTCCAGAAATTTTTGATGGATTTAACGAGATATTTTGGTCTTTTGCCATTTTTATTGATACAGCTTCAAAATCACTTAAGAATGTACAACAACATAGTTCTCTGCCACAAACTCCGTTTCCCCCTATTCTTTTAACTTCATCTCTAACTCCTATTTGACGTAATTCAATTCTTGTTTTATAAATTGATGCTAAATCTCTTACCAATTCTCTAAAATCCACTCTACCATCTGCTGTAAAGTAAAATAATATTTTGCTATTATCAAATTTACATTCAACTTCAGTAAGTGTCATCTCTAATTTATGTTCTTTGATTTTCTTTTGACATACTTTATATGCTTCATTTTCTATTTTTTTACATTCTTCATATCTTTTCATATCTCTATGTGTAGCAATTCTTAATATTCTTTTTAAAGGTTCAACTATTTTTTCATCTTCAACATATCTATTAGGAATCCATACTTCTGCAAGTTCTTCACCTTGTGATGTTTCTACAACTACTTTGTCTCCTTTTTGAACTTTTATCCCTTTTGGATTGAAAAAGTATATTTTTCCTAACTTTTTAAATCTTATTCCTACTATATTTTTCAAGTTAATTTTCCTTTCCAATTTTTTATTTTTCTTAAAACAATATGTATTTATTATTCTCTTAATACATTATATATATTTATTGTTCTTTTAAATTAATGTATTTTATTAATTTATGTATATATTAAAATTCCATTTTTTACTACATAATCAAATTATTTTTCTATATATTAATGCACTTGTTCCCATAGTTTAAGTAACATGTTATCAATACTCATATCATAATTTGCATTAGACTGCAATCTTCTTTTGGTATCTTCAACAATATTTATACACATAGCATATTTACTAGATTTTTTTGCTATATCCAATAAAATTATATTGATATAATCCAAAATTTCAAATTTTTCTTCTTTTGCTTTATATATAACTTCTGCTTTATTCAAAGTGTCTATTTTATCTCTTTTTTCCAAATTAATAATAACATTTTCTATTTGTTCATATTCTTCTTGCTTATCCTGTAATTGAATTGCTTTACCAATACTACCCTGAAATGCTTCTAACATAATTTGACTGTTTACTTTAGTTTGAAAATTCTCTTCTAAGAATTTTACAATATTTTCATCTGATATTTTATTGAATCTCAATATCATACATCTTGATTTTATTGTATCCAAAAAAGCACTTTCATTTGAGCCTATAAGTATTATAGTAACAAATTCCGGTGGTTCTTCTAATGTTTTTAACAAACAGTTTTGAGCCTCTGTTGTCATTTTGTCACTGTCATTTATTATATAAACTTTTCTGTTTGAAATAATTGGTTTTTCTGAAACTTTGTTTTGAAATTCTCTTATTTGCTCTATTTTTAAACTATTTCCGTCTGGCTCAATTATTTTGAAATCCGGATTATTACTGCTTTCAAATTCTATACAAGATTTACACTTACCACAGTATTTATTTTCATCAGTACATAAAATCATTTTTGCAAATTCTTTTGCTATTAATTTTTTCCCAATTCCTTCTGTCCCAACAAACATATAACTGTGTGATGCTTTGTTATTTTTTACTGCATTTGTTAATAATTCTTTTATATTATCATTTCCTAATATATTATTAAACATCCTATCTCCTGATTTTATTTTTTTCAAATTTTTAAATTATCTTGGCATAATGCTATTTTATCTTTTAAAATTATTTTACTTTTCCAAATAGATTTAATGGCCAAATTCTTATCCAAACTTTACTTTCAATTTTTTCTAATGGAATACATCCAAATGCTCTACAGTCTGTACTATGATTTCTATTATCTCCCATTGCAAATACGCAATTTTCTGGTACAACAAAATCATCAAATCCTGCCCCCATTAAATCTGTAACTATACCACTTTGAAGATAATCTTCTTTCAACTCTTCACTGTTTATATAAACTTTGCCGTCTTTTATTTCAACATGTTCTCCTGGCAATGCTATAACTCTTTTGATATAACTGTCTTTGCCTATTTCCAATACATGATATGTAAATTTTCCCCAGATAGATGTTGGTTCATCTTCGTATTTTGCAACCGGATTAGTTTGATCTATTTCACTGTATGTATATGTTTTTTTGCTTGGTGCTTCAAATGTTATTATATCTCCTCTATTAGGTAATTTTTTTGTTGTTCTTCCCCATCTGTTAAGCCATAAACGTTGGTCCTGCACTAGTGTTGGATACATTGATACTTGCTTTACTATTGTTGGTGTTCCTATAAAATATCTAAATAATAATGCTAATACTACTGCTATGATTATACAGTAAATCCATTCTAATATATCTTTTATTTTTTCGTTCATTTGTATCTATCTCCTAACTTTTTTTATCTTGTATATTATACATTAATTTAGAATATTTATCAATATTTTTGGAGTGGAAAACAATTTTTTTTATTTTTTCAATTGACCTTTTCACACCAAAAAATTACAATTTACAGATCATAAAATTATTGTTTGTGAATTGTAAAAAAAAACGGGATTAAGAGACCCGTCCCCTAATCCCGTTTTTTTATTGTTTAGTTGGAATACGGATTACAACCTCTGTACCCTCTCCAACTTTACTTTTAATATCAATACTTCCACCATTTTTATCCAAAATTTCTTTAGCAATAGAAAGCCCCAAACCAGTACCTCCCATTTCTCTAGTACGAGCCTTATCAACCCTATAAAATCTTTCAAAAATTCTAGATAAATCATCTTCCGGAATACCTATACCATTATCAAATATTTTAATATAAGCATCATTATAAACAAAACCAACATAAATTTTAATCTCACCATTATCTGGCGTATATTTAATACTATTTGTTAAAATGTTTAAAACAACACGTTCAATATCATCTTTATCTGCATATACTGGTGGTACATCTGCCGTAACAAATGAAGTTACCTTATGTCCTTTTTTCTTTATTTCAATTGCCAGTTTTTCCTGACATCTTTTTACTAAATCACCCAAATCAAATGTCTCTTTTCTAGTCTTCTTTTTATTACTGTCATATCTAGAAAGTGTTAATAAATCTGTTACCAAACGTGCCATTCTCCTAGATTCTGAGGCAATTACATTTAAGAACTTAGTTTGAGTTTCCTCATCATATCCACCCTCTAAAAGAGTATCTGCATATCCCATTATTGATGTTATCGGTGTTTTTAATTCATGTGATACATCTGCTACTAATTCCTTTTGCATATTATCCAATTTAACATGTTCTGTAATATCTTGAATTACAGCAATTACACCATCTGGTCTTTCATCCTCATTTTTGAATGGTGCAAATAAAACTTTAACATATTGGTCATCAACTTGAATTCTTTGTTCTGTAGATGTCCAACTATCCAAATAAATTACTTTTTCAGTATTAATATCTAATTTAAATTTTCCAAATATATCATCAAATGTGTTATCCTCTGGACTAATACTCAAGAATTTCTTTGCTGCAGGATTTATTAATATAATTTCCCCTTTAATATTAAATGCAATAATACCATCTGTCATATGTAGCAAAATTGTTTCTATTTGATTTTTTCTAGAAGAAACTTCATTAAGTTTGTCCTTTAATTCCGCTTTTTCGTCGCCTTTTATATATTTATTTTTTGGACAAATTACAAATTTTGATAGATACGCCGAAATTGCTATTGCAGAAATAACATAAATAGCAAGTATTATGGCAACCGTTCTTTTTGCTTGTACTAATACATTAGTATCTTGTCCATCTATAAGTTGTGGAACTTGAGCTAAAGAATTTATATATATAAATCCTAAAGTTCCTATAAGTATTAAACCTATTAATACAGAAATTAGTATAATTTTAGATTTTATATTTTTATGCATTTTTCGTTCTCCCTATATAAATTATTTTTTCACTAATTTTAAAACTTCTTTATAGATTTTTTCCTCAACATCATGAGTAGAAACCTTAAGAGCATTTTTTGACATTTGTACTTCCATATTTTTATCTAAAACTATTTCTTCTATTTGTTTATTCAAAATTTCTCCATGTAATTCATTATTTAAAATAATCTTTGCTGCTCCAACATTTTCTAATACCTTTGCATTGTGAAATTGATGGTCACCACTAACATTTGGTAATGGAATCAAAATTGATGGTTTGCCCAAATTAGAAATTTCTGTAATTGTCATTGCACCACTTCTTGCAACAATCAAATTAGCTACATTCATAATTTCTTCCATATTGTATATATATGGAACAATTTTAGCATTTTCTATATTGTTGATATTAATGTTATTATCTAATAATCTTTCTTTAATGATATCATATTGCTTTGGACCAGTTGCCCACATAATTTGATAATCTTTATTTAATTTATTTTTCAAAATATCTAAAATTGCCTCATTAATTTTTTGAGCACCTTGGCTTCCACCAAAAATCAAAACAATTGGCTTTGTTTCATTAAGCCCTGCTTTTTTTATTATTTCTAATTTTTCATTTATTCCATAATCTTTTTTCACAATTTTTACTGGAGTTCCTGTACACACAATATTTTTTGCATTTTTGATTCTTCCCTTGGCATCTTCAAAAGAAACTAAAATTGTATCAGTTTTTTTAGCAAGCATTTTTACTGCTTTTCCAGGAAATGCATTACTTTCATGTAATAATGTTGGAATGCCTAAACTATGTGCAGCAGAAATTGTTGCTCCACAAATATATCCACCAGTTCCAATTACAATATCAGGTTTGAATTCTTTAATTATCTTTTTAGCCTCTCCAAGGCCTTTAAAAGTTTTGTACATTTTTTTGATATTTTCAATTGATATCTTTTTACTTAAACCATATGCATCAATTGTTTTTAATTCATAACCTGCTCTTGGAACTAAATCATTTTCTAGTCCTCTTGTTGTTCCAATAAAAATTATTTTTGAATCTTTTTCTTCTTTTTTTATTTTATTTGCAATTGCAAGACCCGGATTTATATGTCCTCCTGTTCCTGCCGCAGCAATAATAACTCTCATTTTTTCCTCCTGTAGAAAAATCAGGATTAAGGGGACACCACACAAAATCCCGAGATTTTTTAAAAATATTATACATAATTATTATATATTAATATTTTTAGAAAAAATGCTGCTTCGGGTCTTCCATAAGGACTTTTTCTTTAAATATTAATATATAATAATTATGTTTAAATAAAAATATAAATTTCTCGGGATTTTGTTTGGCTTCCCCTTAATCCCGATTTTTTTAATTTTTTGCACCAGCACGCGAAATATTAAGCAATATTCCCATCTCGCATAGCAAAATAAATAACGCTGTACCACCGGTAACTAAAGAAAGGTAAAGGCATACCTGTTGCAGGCATTGAAGACGTAACAACCGCAACATTTATAATAACCTGTATAGCAACCAAAGCAGTAATACCAATAGCAATCAAACTACCAAACATATCAGGAGCCTTCATTGCAATTAATACGCCTCTCCAAATAAATACTGCAAATAAAATTAGTACAACCGCACATCCAACAAAACCAAGTTCCTCTGCTAATATTGAGAAAATGAAGTCATTGTGTGGTTCTGGTATATATAAATATTTTTGTTTACTATCACCTAATCCAACTCCAAATAGTCCGCCTGAACCTATAGCATATAAACTTTGAACAACTTGCCATCCATCACCTGTAATATCTTGCCACGGATTCATAAATGTTACAAACCTCTTTAATCTATATGGCTCTAAAGCAATAAGTCCAAATAAACCTGGAATACCTACTCCAATTCCAGTTAATGCAAAATGTTTAAATCTACATCCTGCAACTATCATCATTACGCAAACAATTCCTATTATAACCATAGATGCACTCATATGTGGCTCTAATAGTAAAAGTCCTATAATTGGAATCAAATATAACATATGTTTTACAAGACCTTTACCATATAAAGGCAACTCATCTCTATCCCTAACTAAAATTCCTGCATAAAAAATAATCATTAAAAATTTAACTAATTCTGATGGTTGAAATGAAAGTGTTTCTGTTATTTTTATCCATCTTTTTGCACCATTTACTTCAGTTCCCATCACCTTAACTAATATTAGTAATATAATTGATAACCACCAAGCATGTTTATAAAATTTTTGATAAAATCTATAATCTATTTTAGAAATACCTGCCATAAATATTACACCTAAAATAGCAAATATTAATTGTTTTGAAAAATAAGCATAACTATTTCCACTTTCTGCAAGTGCAGATGGTGAACTTGCAGATAATACCATAACTAAACCCATACTTAGTAATAATAAAATTGTTATTACTAATGTAAAATCAAACGGATTATTCAAAAAGCTTGAAAAACTTTTTTCTTTTTTCTTTTTTGCCATTTATAATCCTCCTATTACACTATTTTTAGCCCTATAAAGCATGCAACTAAAGTTATTAAAGAAAATACAACTACAATTTTATTTTCTCTCCATCCTGATAATTCATAATGATGATGTAATGGTGTCATTTTAAATACTCTATTTCCTGTCTTTTTAAAATAAGTAACTTGTATTATAACTGATAATGTTTCTACAACAGGTATTATTGCTATTAAAAGTAATAATAATGGCATTTTTAAATACAAAGCTAATCCTGATATTACACCCCCAAGCATTAATGAACCAGTATCACCCATAAATACTTTTGCAGGATGTAAATTAAACATTAAAAATCCTAATGTTGCACCTATTACAATACTTCCAAATATTGATACTTCATATACTTGATTACTAATTCCTATAACTGTTAAACATGTTATTATAATTGCAGAAACACTTGATGATAAGCCATCAATTCCATCTGTAAGATTTACAGCATTTGTTGTTCCAAGTATTACAAGAATTGCAAATGGAATATATATAATTTCAGGAATATTTATATATGTTTTCAAAATTGGAATATATGTTTCAGTTCCTATTTTAAAACCATATATCAAAAACAAAACATATGCAACTGCAATTATTAAAAGTCCTAACATTTTATATCTTGGTTTTAAACCATCAGTGTTTTTTAAAACCAATTTTTTAAAATCGTCTATAAATCCTATTAAACCATATCCAATTGTTATTAATAACATTGGAAATAATTTTTGTGCAATTTCTTGATTTCCTGATAAATGTAAAAATATATATGTTCCCGTAACTGCAATAATTATTGCAATTATCATTATTATTCCTCCCATTGTTGGAGTTCCTTGTTTTTTTAAATGTGATGCAGGTCCATCGTCTCTTTCTATTTGCCCTACCCTTAATTTTTTTAATATTGGTATTGTTATTAATCCACAAACTACTGAAATAACAAACGTTGCTAGCAATACTTTTATTTCCAAATTCAATTTAATCAACCTTTCCTTTTATATCTTTTGTTGTTTTTTTTTTATTATTATTTTCCCATTTTTTCTATAATATCTCTTACTATAATTCTCTCATCAAAAGGATGTTTAACACCATTTATTTCTTGATAAGGTTCATGTCCCTTACCTGCCAATATGATAATGTCTTTTTTATTTGCCATTTTGATAGCATGTTCAATTGCTTCAACTCTATCAACAACAACTTCATATTTGCCTTTTGTCTTTTTAATTCCATCTTCAATTTGGTCAACAATTTTTTGTGGGTCTTCTGTTCTTGGGTTATCAGATGTAACTATTGTGTAATCTGCTATTTTACCTGATATTTCACCCATTATAGGTCTTTTGCCAGAATCTCTGTCTCCACCACAACCAAATACAGAAATAACTCTTCCGCGAGTATAACTCTTAGCTGCTTGCAAAATATTTTGCAAACTTTCTGGAGAATGAGCATAGTCTATCATTATTGTTAATTCTAATTTATTATCAACTAATTCTGATCTTCCTGGTACTCTAACTTCCGCTAAAGCCTCTTTTATAATCTCTGGAGAAATTCCAAATTTTTGTGCTACACAAATAGCAGCCAATGAATTGTAAACACTAAATCTACCTGGTATTCCTGTTTTTACTCTTTCATTTCTGTCTGTTATTTTCACTTTAAAATCAACATATGAATTTGTAATTGTTATGTCTTTTGCTAAAACATTTGCAAAATTATCAATACCATATGTTACAATATTACTTTCTGGGAATAATCTTGGTATTTTTGCAGCATGTAAATCATCTGCATTAACTATTCCTGTTTTACACATTTCAAATAATTTTAATTTTGAATTAAAGTAATCTTCCATTGTTGGATGTTCTTTTTCACTTATGTGGTCTTCTGAAAAGTTTGTAAATAAAACTATATCAAATTGACATCCATCAACTCTGTGTAATTTTAAACTTTGTGAAGAAACTTCCATTACGCAAACTTCTACACCTTCGTCTACCATTTGTCTAAAAGTTTGTTGTAATTCCAAACTTTCTGGTGTTGTTCTATCACTGTCTTTTATTCTCTTACCATTTATATATGTTGCAATTGTTCCTATTAGTCCAACTTTTTTACCTGCTTTTTCTAGTATTTCTTTAATCATAAATGTTGTTGTTGTTTTTCCTTTTGTTCCAGTAACACCAATCAATTTTAATTGTGCTGATGGATTACCATAAAAGTTTGATGAACATATTGCTAATGCTTTTCTTGTATCTGGCACCATTAAAATTGTTACATTTTCTGGTATGTTTAGTGCTTTTAAATCACATCCTTCTTCTACCATTACTGCTGTTGCACCATTTTCAATTGCACTTGCTATAAATTTGTGTCCATCAACTGAAAATCCTTTTATTGCAACAAACATATATCCTTCTTTTACTTCTTTTGAATTTTTTTCAATTCCTTTAATTTCTAAGTCTACACTTCCTTTTGCTTTTATCCCTTCTAATCCTACTAATATTTTTTTTAATTCCATTTAGAATCATCCCTTCGTTTTATTATGTTTTATGACCAAATTTTTGCTCATAATTTTTGTTACATTATATAACTATTTTTGCTTTTTGTATAGAGTTTTTTGGTAATTTTGTACTAATATTGTACAAAAATTTTACTTCCTTTATTAACACTTACTCCCTCTCTTGGAGACTGTTCTTTTATAATAGTATTTTTTATATCAAGTTCTTCAGAATCGTTCTGTATACTAATCTCCAACCCCACTTCTTTAGTAACTTTTTCTGCTTCCTTAATACTTAATCCTTCAACATTTGGAACTTGAACCTGTTCAACCTGTTCAACTTCATCTTGATTACCTTGAGAGACCTCTAAATAAGGCAAAATTTCACTAAAAACTTGACCTCCAACAGGTGCTGCTACTCCTCCTCCTTGGTGTCCGCCCTCACCAGTAGGGTTATACAAAGTCACAAGTAAAACTACTTGTGGATTTTCAATAGGAGCAACACCTAAAAAAGAAGTAACATATTTATTAGTATTTACACCATCTTCAGAAGTTCCAGTTTTTCCACCAATTCTATACCCTGCAACTTTAGCATTTTTACCAGTACCCTCTGAAACAACAGATTCCATCATACTCAAAACTTTTTCTGATGTCTCTTTAGAAATTGTTTTAGCTTTTACTTTTGTTTCAATATCAGTTTTTTCACCTGATTCACTGTCAATAATTGATTTAACAACTCTTGGTTGAACTAGATTCCCTCCATTTGCAATAGAAGAAACTGCTGTCACCAATTGAATTGGAGTAATTTCAAATCTTTGACCAAAACTAACTGTTGCAAGTTCAACAGGTCCCATTTTATTTTCAGCCAAAAATATGCTTCCTGCCTCACCTGGCAAATCAATTCCTGTTCTTTCTAGCAATCCAAATTTTTGCAAATAACCATAATATGTGTGAACACCCATCTTTTGACCTAATCCAATAAAAATCGGGTTACATGAATTCATTAATGCCTGTCTTAAACTTTCTGCTCCATGTGGTCTATAATATCTCCAACATTTTATTCTAACTCCCGCAACTTCAATTCCACCTGTACAACAAAATTGTCCTTGTTTATCTATGTCTGTAACTAAGCCTTCTTCGAGGGATGCAGATGCTGTAATGGTCTTAAAAGTTGACCCAGGTTCATATGTATCTGTAATTGCCCTATTTCTCCAAACTGCTTGAAGAGTTTTTGTTTTTTCGGCTTGGTCTGTTGTTTCCCAAATCCCCTTCAATTCATCAGTATATGCAGAATATGGTTCATTTAAATTGTAATCTGGGTATGTTGCCATTGCCAAAATATCACCATTTTGTGGATTCATAGCAACTATATTTCCACCATCCGTACACTTATTGTCAATACAAGCCTCTTTTAAATATTTTTCAACTATTGATTGAATGTTCATATCTATTGTAAGTACAATATCATTTCCATTTTTAGCCGCAACATAAGTTTCTCCCTCTTCTCCTATTTCTCCACCTTTTGCATCAGTGTGTCTTTTAATTGCACCTTTTGTTCCAGAAAGTACCTTATCATATTTAGCCTCAATTCCATCCAGTCCCTGATTATCACTTCCACAAAATCCTATAATTTGAGACGCTAAATTATTATTTGGATAATATCTTTTTGTATCTTCATCAATATTTATTCCTGTTGTAATGTTTCCCTCTTCCATCCATTTTCTTAGTTCATCTGCTTTATCTTTATCGATTTTTTTTGCAATTGTTTCAATTGAACTCCTCTTCGATACTTTTTTTAGTGTTTTTTCATAATCTAATTCAAAAATTTCTGAAAGTTTTTTAGCAACTTTTTCTTTGATATTTTTATCGATATTTCCAGGATTTACAGTTATTGTCTCAACTGTACTACTTTGTGCCAAAACATGACCTGTTGCATCATAAATAGTCCCTCTTTTAGGGTTTATAGTTCTGTCTAATGTTTGTTGTTCAAATGCAAGTTCAGAAAGTTTCTTTCCATCTATTAACTGTATGTACCCCAGTCTGCCAATTAATATCACAATTATTAAAAACACAATAAATAACGATGTTCTCATCCTTTTTTTAGTTGATATATTTATTTTTATCATAAAAACACCTCTAATAATATTTATTAGAAGTGTTTTATTTTATTCTTATTAAAATTTCAAAATTTTATCTGCTAAATTTTGCCACCAAGTTTTTGTCTCTGTTTTAACAACTTTTTCAGATTCTGTTTCTACATAATCTTTTTTTGGCAATGTTACATATACAGTTTGCTTACTAGTTAATTTTTGCATTCCTAATTCTTCTTTTGCAACTTTTTCAATATTACTTATATTTATGCTATTTTCGATACTAACTTTTAACTGTTCATTGTCTTTTTGCAAAGCCGCCAATTGTTTCTTTTGGTTTTGAATTTGATTAAATTGTTTATCTATTTGAGAGTTTCTACAACTTATGGTTAATAGCAACAAAAATAGCCCAGCAACAATAACTGTTGTATTCATTTGTCTTTTTCGTTGTTCTTTAGAAACCTTTATTTGTTGTCTTGGTATATCCTCAACAACTTTTAATTGTTTTCTTTTTTGTTTAGGTTTTCTAGTATAATCTGGCTCCAATTTTCTAGGGCTAGTTCCATATTGATAACCTGTTCTTGCCATAAGTTATTTTTCACCTCTCTTTCTTTTAAATTTTAAAATGTCACTTTTGGAATCGATATTCCAAACAAAACATTATTCCTTTTCAAAAATTCTAAGTTTTGCACTTTTGCTTCTGCTATTTTCTTCTTGTTCTTCTTTTGTTGCAACAATTGGTTTTTTAGTAATTACCTTACCAAGTGATTTTGCACCACATACACAATATGGTAAATCAGGTGGACAAGTGCATTTTCCTTTTGCATCTAGCATTGCATTTTTAACTGCCCTGTCTTCCAAAGAATGAAATGTTATAATACATAATCTTCCTTGTGGTTTTAAGCAATCAATACAATCTTTTACTGTATTATATAATGGTTTAATTTCATCATTCACTTCAATTCTGATTGCTTGAAACGTCCTTTTTGCGGGATGTCCATCATTTTGTTTTGATTTCGGAATTGATTTTTCTATTATTTCTACTAGTTGTTTTGTAGTCTTTATCAAATGTTCTTTTCTGTATTCACATATGTTTCTAGCTATTTGTCTTGAAAATCTTTCTTCACCATATTCATATATGATGTTTGCAAGTTTTTCCTCTGGATACTCATTTACAACATTTTTCGCAGACAATTCCTGAGTTTTATCCATCCTCATATCAAGTTCATTTTCTCCCAAATAACTAAATCCACGATTTCTTTCATCTAATTGATATGAAGAAACACCTAAATCTAGTAAGATTCCATCAACTTTTTCTATACCAATGTCTTCTAAAATTTGTTTTATATTGTCATGATTATCCTTAACAAATTTTACATTTTGGAATTTCTTTAAGTTTTCTTTCGCTGCTTTTAAAGCATCTTCATCTCTATCTATTCCAATTAGCAATCCATCTTTTGATAATCTTTTTGCTATTTCTTTACTGTGTCCTGCTCCACCAAGAGTTCCATCAACATATATTCCTTCAGGTTTTATATTTAACCCTTTGATGCATTCTTCTAGCATTACAGGTTTATGCTTAAATTCCAATTTTACACCTCTTAAAAGTTTTTATTTTATTACTTCGTTTATATGCATTCCAATTTGTATGGTACAAACAAGAATACTATTAACATTGTATGACTTTCCTAATATATAAACGCAAAACAACTGGTAAAAGTACCAGTTGTTCGTGTTATATGTTTTTTCTTTTGGTATTTTTATAAAATCCTTTGTAAGTTTTTCTTTGGATTTTTTACTTATGTTTTTTTGTTATTCTTCTGTAATTTTTTATCTTTTGAATTGCACTTTTCTTTGTTATAATATCTTTTGTAAGATTTTCTTCTGCACTTTTTCTTTTGTACATATATTTTAAATTTTATATCTTTTGTACATTTTTCTTTTGTGCTTTCATCTTTTGTTTTATATTCTTTTGTATGATTGTCTTTTGAATTTTTATCTTTAGCAATTTATTCTTTTGTATTTTTTTCCTTTGTTTTTTTATCTTTAGTACTTTTTTCTTCAGTAATCTTTTCTTTGGTTTTTTATATAAACTTTTGAAAGTTATATACCAAGCATAGTCATATTTTCGGCAATTTCGTCAACTGATATATTTTCATCACATTTTTCCCAATTTGCTTTATTCCATATTTCTAACCTAGTACCTACTCCAATTATTACTGCCTCTTTATCTAGTTGTGCCGCAACACGTAGATTATTTGGTATTAAAAATCTACCTTGTTTGTCTATTTCACATTCAGTTGCTCCTGATAAGAAAAATCTGACAAAATTTCTGGCATTTCTATCTGATAGTGGTAGTGATTTTAGTTTTGTTTCAAAGTTTAACCATTCTTCTTGTGAAAAGGCAAATAAACATCCGTCTAATCCTTTAGTTATAACGAATTTTTCTCCAATGTCTTGTCTTAATTTTGCAGGCATTATTAATCTGCCTTTGGCATCTAGAGAATGCTCATATTCACCCATTAACAATGGTCTTCACCTCTTTTCATTTTTCTACCACTTTGTACCACTTTTCTCCACTTCATGTAAATTGTAATATAACTTTTTTAATTTTGCAATAGTTTTTGTAAAATTTTTCAAATTTTTTTCAATTTTTGTTACTATTTATAATTCAAAAAATTATTGTTTGTGTCCCCATTCCCCATTAGTGTATTATATGTATATGATTTGAAACATTTTCTAGGCTCAATACACAACATAAGAATTTTTAAATTTTTGTACTATTAACAGTATTATAAATTGGTACTAAAAATTCGTGTTATTATTTTGTTATGATTGGTATACTCAAATGGAAAAAATCTTATATTTGGAGGTATTTTATGACTGAAATTGAAAAAAATTTAAGAAGAAATATTGGTAATAAATTAAAACTAGCAAGAGCAAAAACAAAATATACACAAGAAGTACTTGCCGAAAAAACAGCCTTATCACCTAGATATATTAGCCAATTAGAACGTGGTATAGCATTTGGTAGTGCTACTACTATTGTTAGTTTGTGTAATGCACTTAATATTTCTACCGATTTCCTTTTTAGTGGTCTAATTGATACTAATTCTTCTACTTTTGCAGATTTAGTTGACAGCAAATTTTTAGAAGATTATTCTCAATTAAATGATTACAATAAAAAAGTTCTAAGTCGTCTTGCCAATGATTTGGTTAAGCTTCAGCTTGAAGAAGAGTTTAAAAAAAGCAACATCAAATAGAATGTTGCTTTTTTTCTTATTTTTTATTAAGATTTTGCAATTCTTAAAATATTATTTTTGCTTGAATGTGTTACTTCTGCTATTAGATCTATTGCCATATTTTTCTTTAGCATTTCTTTTATTATATTATTTTTTTCTTTTTTGACTCCCTCTTTTCTGCCTTTATCAATAAACATTTTCTTTTCTTCTTCAATTGTCTCCAATATTTGTAACATATCATCACCCTCTTTCTCAAAACTCGTTAATAAATTTTCTGTTTTTTCTTTTCCAACATATGATTTTAAAACTTTTGAAATCATTAGATATAGAACTTCTTTTCCTTCTCCTTTGTATTCATTTTCGTGTTCATTAATTTCATTTATAATCTTCTTTATCCACTCTGCTAAATTACCATTGCTTTTGTATTTTTCCAATAACGAAATTTTTGATAAATATGTTTTTTCATATAATAATTTTTCGTCACTATCTTGGTTAATGTCTATTAAGGTATACTTTCCAAATGGTTCTTCATATCCTTCTAATTTTTCTTGTATTCTTTCAATTTCATCTGCTATATTCCAAACATCTCTCCCTGTATACAATACAATTGGAATAACTAATGGTATCTTAAAATTTTTTTTTCCTTTTTTCTTAATATCAATTGCTCCTTGCAAAAGTTCTACTTTGTATTCCACCAATCTCCATGGCATTGTTGCATCTTTTTTGGTTTGGTGTTCTAACAAGAAAAATACATTTCTCCCTTTTATTTTGTAAATGATATCTGCAGTCCTATTGCTTAATTCTTGTGTTACAAAACTTCTGTTATACTTTTCTAATTCTTCCTCATTTAATTTTAAATTTAATTTTTCATTAATAAATTGAACTGCCTCAAATTTTACATCAAACATTTTTCTATATATTTTGTCATCTGCATTGTTAATTTTTCTGTTTTTGTTTTCTAATGTAAACTTTTCTTTATTGCTTCTATTATACTTCACAATTTTATTGTTGTCAATATTAACTTTACAGTTTTTGTTATTTTTTATAAGCCTTACCTCCTTGATTATTAATTTTTTTGATTTTTTAAACGATTTAATTTTTTCGAAAAAATTCTTGGAATTAATTTTATATGTACTACCTAAGATGTAAAAATAACTTTAGTTGTATGCCAAAAAACATGTCTACATAATAACACGACATGCTCTAAAAGTCAAGAAAAACATTTCGACAAAAAATGACAAAAACATTTACCCAAAAATAACAAATTTTCAATTTACCAAAGTAAATTTTGTATTATTACTAGTATAATTTTATTATAATAAGAAAAAATAAGAATAAAAGGGGCAATTATTATGACTAATTATATTAAAGATTTAAAAAATAATTTAGACATTCTTAAAGATAAAAATTTAATAATCAATCAATTTGGATTTATTGAAACATCTTTTGAAATTAAAAATTTTAAATATACTATTGAATATGATCTTTTAAAAATTTTTGATAAACAAAGTTATAATTTTATAACGATAAATATAAATCAGATATACAATATAATTTATAAAAACCCTAGTATAAAATTATCTTTAGACAATGATACTTTAATAACAATAGAAGTAAAAAGATAGACCTCTATGTCTATCAAAATTATTTTTGTAATTTATCTATCTTTTTTCTGTCATTTTCGTCCAAATTACTTAAACTAAATTCTAATAAAGAAATTACTATTTTATTAAAAGATAGATTTTTTATATTAGCGAGATTTTGTATATCCTCTACTATGTTTTCAGGTAATCTCAAAGTTTTGCTTACACCACTATGATTTTCTGGAATCTTTAATTTATTCATAACTATGTATCCTCCTTGCAAGTATTTTATACTAAAAAAATATTAAAATATGCACCCATTTTTACTTGCATTTCAAAATTGATTATGGTAATATATTTTATAAGAAAATCAAAAGAAAAAAGAAAGGAATTAAACTTAAAATGAAAAAATACGAAAACAAAAACCTTGGAATAACGCTTGTAGCGTTAGTAATTACAATAGTAATTTTATTGATATTGGCAGGAATATCAATATCGACTTTGACAAATACTGGAATATTCCAGAAGGCAAAAGATGCAAAAGAGAACAACAGAATTGCATCAATAGAAGAACAAATAAATTTATGGCTTTTAAACAACGAAATGGATTCATATGGCAATAGCAAAGATTTTAAAGACCTAGAAGATTTTACATCAGATTTAGTTAATAATAATTTGTTAACAGAAAAAGAAAGACAAGAAGTATTAACTACAGGACAGATAACATTAAACGGAAAAAGTATTATATTTGAAAAATATAACTACGTTTCTAATAAAGAAGACCTAGAAAAAATTAGAGAAGAAGTTAATAATGGAAATAGTTTTAAAAACGAAAAAATTATACTTTCTCAAGACATTGATTTAAACGGTTCTTCTGAAAACAAAGATAGTTGGTGGATTCCAATAGGTTCAAATGAAAACCAAAAGTTCTTTGAAGGTTCATTCGATGGAAACAACCATATAATTACAAATATGTATACAGAAGTTAGTGAAGGCAATGAATTTATATCATTTATAAGCGTCATAAGAAACTCCTCAATAAAAAACCTAACAGTAGAAGGAACTATTATTTTAGATGGACATGATGAAAATGGAAATGATCCTGCAGGTTCAGGAATAGTAGGCGTAGGATATGGAAAATGTAAAATAATTAATTGTAAAAATAATGTAAATGTTAGTAAAAAAACTGTTGGAAGAGAAACCGCAGGAGTTTTGGGATGTGCTTACGTAAATAGTGATATAACAATAGAAAAATGCGTAAACGCTGGCACAATAAAAGGAGCAAACGCAGTTGGTGGCATAATTGGTACAGTATATGGAACCGTAATAATAAATGACAGCTATAATCAAGGAGAATTAGGTTCTTTTGATACACCCTATGTAGCTGGAATAATTGCAAGAGTTAGTACTCTTCCCGATATTGGAACAGCCAAAAACGTAGAAATAAACAATTCATATAATAAAGGTAATTTAAAAACTCAAAGAAGAGCTGGTGGAATAATTGCATTTTGTAGTTCAGGAACTTTAACAATAAATAATTCATATAATTCTGAAGAAATACAAGTTGCAAATGCAGATACCACTTCATATCTTGGAGGAATTATTGGTCGAACACAACAACCAATTGAAAAATGTATAATATCAAACTCATATAATATTTCGAATATATATTCCGAAAAACAAAGCAAAAATATAGCAACAGGAGGAATACTAGGTGGAAATAATTCTGATAATACAACAATAATTAATTGCTACAACACAGGAAGTTTAAATGGTGATTATACAGCAGGAATAGCAGGGTTTTCTGCTGGCACTGTTGATAAAAATTCTTATCTGCAAATCATAAATTCTTATAATTCAGGAAAAATAGTGGGAAGAAAATATGCAGGAGGAATCACAAAAGAAAGTTCATATACTAAAATAGATATTAAAAATGCATATTATTTAAAAGTAGATAATTTAGTTGGAATTCAAAATTCAAAAACAGATGAGTCAACATCCCTTACTGAAGAATATATGAAATCAGAAGAATTTGCAAAAGAACTAAATAATAATATTTCTAACATAAATATGAATATAAGTTTAAATAACTGGAAATATTCAAATGATAATTATCCTACTTTTTAAGTACTATCAAGAAAATAAATAAATTTATAATTAAAACAAAAAATCTCTCTTTTATGAGAGATTTTTATTTTAAATATTTTTATATTTCTTTAACTTTATATTTTCCCATTATTTTCTGTGTTCCTAATGTATTTGCATCATATCCTCTAACCTCCACATAACTATCTTTCATTGTTATAATAAGCCTCCTTAGTCATATAACATGTCATACAATTTTGTTCACAAAAATTTCACTTAAAAAAATTTCCCAAACAATTGATAATAAACTTAACATATGATATCATAATATTTGAAAAAAAGAACACACTAAAAGAAGAAAAAAATAAGGAGGAACAAAAATGAAATTTGAACAATGGAACAAATTCCAACCAGGAGACTGGCAAAAAGAAATAAACGTAAGAGACTTCATACAAAGAAACTACACACCATATGAAGGAGACTCAAGTTTCTTAAAAGGAACAACAGAAAAAACACAAAAACTATGGGATGAAGTATTAGAACTATACAAAAAAGAAAAAGAATCAAAAGGCGGAGTACTAGACATAGACACAAAAACAGTATCAACAGTAGCAGCACATGACGCAGGATACATTGACAAAGACCTAGAAGAAATCGTAGGTCTACAAACAGACGCACCTTTAAAAAGAGCAATTATGCCATTTGGAGGAATCCGTATTGTAGAAAAATCATGTGAAGCATATGGAAGAGAAGTTGACCCAGAAGTTGATAAAATCTTCCATACAATAAGAAAAACTCACAACGATGGAGTTTTCAGTGTATACACACCTGACATAAGAGCCGCAAGAAGCAGTCACCTAATAACAGGTTTACCAGACGGATATGGTCGTGGAAGAATAATTGGAGACTACAGAAGAGTTGCACTTTATGGTGTTGACGTTTTAATCGAAGAAAAAAAATCTGAATTAGAAATATTAGATACAAACGAATTTACAGAAAGCATTATTCGTGAAAGAGAAGAAATAAAAGAACAAATTGACGCATTACAAGCATTAAAAGTAATGGCTGCAAAATATGGATATGATATATCTCAACCTGCATCAAATGCAAAAGAAGCAGTTCAATGGTTATACTTTGGATATTTAGGAGCAATAAAAGACCAAAACGGAGCCGCAATGAGTATTGGTAGAACATCAACATTCTTAGACATCTACTTTGAAAGAGATATGGCAAATGGAACATTAACAGAAGAACAAGTTCAAGAAATAATGGACCACTTTGTTATGAAATTAAGATTAGTTAGATTTTTAAGAACACCAGAATATAATGAACTATTCAGTGGAGACCCAGTTTGGGTAACTGAAAGCATTGGTGGTATGGGAATTGATGGCAGAACATTAGTAACTAAAAACTCATTTAGAATTTTACACACATTAGAAAACTTAGGTCCTGCACCAGAACCAAACTTAACAGTATTATGGTCAACAAGATTACCAGAAGGATTTAAAAGATATACAACAGATTTATCAATAAAAACATCATCAATTCAATACGAAAATGACGATTTAATGAGAATCACTTTAGGTGATGATTATGGAATTGCTTGTTGTGTTTCACCAATGAAAATAGGAAAACAAATGCAATTCTTCGGTGCAAGAGCAAACTTGGCAAAAACATTATTATATGCTATAAACGGTGGTAGAGATGAAATTTCTGGAAAACAAGTTACACCAAAATATGCACCAATCACTTCTGAATATTTAGATTATGACGAAGTAATGGAAAAATTTGACCAAATGATGGATTATGTTGCAAAAATCTATATAAAAGCATTAAACGCAATTCACTATATGCACGACAAATATTCATATGAAGCAATTGAAATGGCTTTACATGATAAAGAAATTATAAGAACTATGGCATGTGGAATCGCAGGTTTATCAGTAGTTGCAGACGCGCTATCTGCTATAAAATATGCTAAAGTAAAAGTACTTAGAGATGAAACAGGTCTTGCAACTGATTACGAAATTGAAGGTAACTTCCCTAAATTTGGTAATGATGATGATAGAGTTGATGACATTGCCGTATACATTGTAAAAAGATTTTTAACAAAATTACAAAAACATCAAACTTATAGAAATTCTAAACAAACATTATCAATACTAACAATAACATCAAATGTTGTTTACGGTAAAAACACAGGAAACACACCTGATGGAAGAAGAGCCGGAGCCCCATTCGGACCAGGAGCAAACCCTCTACATGGTAGAGATACAAATGGAGCATTAGCAGTTATGAACTCAATTGCAAAACTACCATTTGAAGAAGCAGAAGATGGTATTTCTTATACATTTTCAATAACACCTGGAACTCTTGGAAAAACTGAAGACGAAAGAGTTACAAATATGGTTAATATGTTAGATGGATACTTTAAGCAAACAGGTCATCACATCAATGTAAATGTTTTTGATAGAAGCCTATTACTAGATGCTATGGACCATCCAGAAAAATATCCACAACTTACAATTCGTGTTTCTGGTTATGCAGTTAACTTTACTAAATTAACTAGAGAACAACAATTAGATGTTGTAAATAGAACAATACACGAAAGAATATAAAAAAACGGGATTGGGGGACGGGTCTCTAATCCCTAAAAATTTTTAAAAATATTTATATATAATAATTTTATATAATAATTTAAAAAATAGGGATTAGAGACCCGTCCCCCAATCCCTATTTTTTTAGGAGAAACAATATGGAAAAAAAAGATATAGATTTAAAATACTACGCAAAAGTACATTCAATAGAATCATTTGGAACAGTAGATGGTCCTGGAATACGCTTTGTATTATTTTTACAAGGATGTCATTTACAATGTAAATACTGCCATAACCGCGATACTTGGGATATGAATGGCGGAGAATATAAATCTTTAGACGATATTTTTGAAAAAATACTTAAATATAAAAATTATATTTATCCAAATGGTGGTGTAACTGTAACAGGAGGAGAGCCCTTGCTACAAGTCAAATTTCTAATTGAATTATTTGAAAAATTAAAAAAAGAAAATATTCACACTTGTATTGATACATCAGGTATGTTTACTTTAACACCAGATATTAAAAAATTACTTTCTTTAACAGATTTAGTTTTATTAGATATAAAACACATCAATTCAGATAAATGCAAAAATCTTGTTGGACTTGGGAACGAAAAAGAACTTGCTTTTGCACGTTATTTAAGTGATAACAATATTCATATGTGGATTCGCCAAGTTCTTGTTCCTGGATATACTGATGATGAACAGGATTTACTACAATTAAAAGATTTTATTGATAGTCTTAATACTGTTGATAAAATTGAGGTTCTTCCTTACCACGATATGGGTAGATATAAATGGGAAAAACTTGGACTTAAATACCAATTAGATGGCGTTCGCGTTGCAAATGATGATGATGTTATAAGAGCAAAAAAACTTTTAGGAATTACCTAAAAGTTTTTCTGTTTATTAAAGAAATTTATTTTCTTTAAATTTGTATTGTATTTGAGCAGGTTACAAAATTTTTTAAGGCAAAATTCTATCTAAAATTTCAAAATATTGAAATTTTGAAAACAAACCTCCCCTATTATCGATATTTTTTTTCATAACATTTTCTCTATGATCTGGACCATAAAGGAAATCAGCGAGTTTTACAGCAACTATCTCATTTTCCCCTTGAACATTACGTAATAACTCTCCAATTTTTCGTGTTTCCACAATCAGATCTACATCATCAAATGTCTCTGTCATTATTAATGCAAAACACAATTCAACAACATTTTTTTCAGTAATAAAATCAGGAACTTTTTCATATGGCGTTTTTTGTTTTGCATCAATAGCCCTTTCACAAAACGCTCCTAATTTGATTTTAAAATCGTTCAACTCATTTTTTATGTCCTCCTTTTCGCAGTAATATGATTTAATCACATCTTTTGATTGTATGATGTTTCTTACAACATTGTGTGCCTTCATTATATGAAGTAAATCCTTCAAAGACGCTTCTAACAAAATATCTGTTTTTTGCATATAGTCTCCTTTTTTTAATTATAAATTGCACTCAAATACATTTACAAATATTAATACCTATTTTATCACAAATTTAATAAAAAAACAACTCCCTCTCAAAAACAGAAAATGTCCTTTTTAAGACGGTATCCCAAACAGAACCCATCCCAAAAAGGACACAAAAAATATTATCCAAGTAACTTAAGTTCAACATCTTCCATTTTGTATTTACCATCAACCAATTTAAATTCAACCAAAGTATCATCTAGAGTTTCTTTGTTTTGTCTCAAATCAGTAGTAAATAACAATTTAATTTGAGGAATCTCAACCTTATTTGTAACTATCTCTCTAAAACATTCAGCCATATGTTTTTCATCCTCACAAACAAAAATCAATTGAGGTATACTAGCAAATCCAGAATCTCCTGGTTGAAAATTCTCATAGAAATCTTTATATAGATTCATTTTTTCAACTAATTTCTTTTGCCAATCCATTTCTCTTCTAAATACTTCAAATAAAAATTGAATTGATTTTCCGTTTTTTGTAAGTTTTACAGAACCACCTGTAGCCTTGAACACTTTACCTAAAGTTTTTGCAGTAATTGCAGGTTTTACAACATAACTATCAAATGCTTTAACTTTTCTTAGATATGCTATTAATACTTGATTTCCTGCCAATCTTTTCTTAATCATTGGAACTGGCTTTGTATTGTCAGATGGTTGCCATTTACATTCAACTTCTTTTGAAGTTAGTAAGTATTTTCCCATTTTTTCTAGACAATAAATTCTATAAATTCCTTTTCCCTCATCAGATGTAAAATAATATCTTGTTAATATTTTAGATTTTACCAATGCATCTAATTTATTATTTAATTTATCTTGTGATTTAGGGTCAATTCCTTTTATTTCTAGCATTTGATATAATTGCCTTGATGTTATAAATTCAAATTCATTTACTAAATCCAATATAGCAAAATGTATATCTGTTATATGACCTATATTTATCTTGTGTACAATTTGGTTCATTGAAACATAACCATCTTTGCCATCAAAAGTTTTAATTTCTCCTTCTCTAATTGCAAATGGTGATACTTGTGCTTTTATTTCATTATCTTCAACCATTTTTATTCCTCCCTTAAATAATAAATTTTTATCATTTTAAATAATAAACTACCTAATAACTAATTTAATTTTTTTCTTATCATAATCAATTTTTTTAATGTGTACATCAACTGTTTTCCCATATTCAAGTCCTTCTCTGTATTCTGCCATTCCCACTAGGTTTGGTGTAATCTCTATAAAAACACCATTTTTATTTTTTTCTGTTTCTCTAATTATTCCTTTTACATTCATTCCAACAGAAAATTTTTGGGCATTTTCTTCCCAAGTTCCTAATGTATCTTTATATGATAAACTGATTTTTCCATTCTCTCTATTTATAGATTTTACCACAATATTTACATTTTGTCCAATTTTTAACCTTTCATATGGTGATTTTATTCTTGCAACAGATAAATCTTCAATATATGCAAGTCCTACAATCCCTCCACCAATATCTATAAATGCTCCATAAGGTGTAATATTTTTAACTATTCCTTTGATGCACTCCCCTTCTTTTAAATCTTTTTTTACACAATCTAAAACTTGATTTTGTACATCTTTTCTTGAAAATATTAGATTATCTCCATCTTTTTCTTTTAATTTAAATTGGACAAATTTATGTACTTTTCCTTCACATAAATTTGCTTTTGGTATTCCATTTTCATCTACATTTATTGCTTCTACTTCTTCTCTTGGAATTATTCCTTTTTCTCCATTTTCTAGTTCTACATGTAAATTAAAATCTTTATCACAATTTGTAACAAATCCTTGTAAAATTCCATTTGTACTTTCTATTTTTTCATTTTTCCATCCTTCTGGAAAGAAATTAAATACACTCATTTGTTTCTCCTTCATTTCTCTTTCGTTTCTATAATTTTATTTGTTACTATTCACAATATCATAAAATATATATTTATGAAATTAATCATTTATTTCATTTTAAATATTTTATAAATTGCGAATTGTCCATTATAACTATTAATTCAAAATCTTCTTAACTTCAAAATCTCTTAGATATCTCCATGTTCCAAGTTTTAAATCCTTAACACCAATATCACCAATTTTGCTCCTATGTAGTGCAATTACTTTACTACCAACTGCCTCACACATCTTTCTAACCTGCCTATTTTTTCCCTCATGAATTGTTATTTCTAATCTAGATATATTTTTTTCAATATCTGTTTTCAAAATTCTAACTTTTGCAGGTCTTGTAATGTAATCTTCAATTTCAACACCATTTCTTAGTTTTTCAACTGCATCATCTTCAATAATTCCTCTTAATGTAACAGTATATGTTTTGGTGATTTCATGTTTTGGATGTGTAACCTTATAAACAAAATCACCATCATTTGTTAAAATTAAAGCACCTGATGTATACATATCTAGTCTTCCAACTGGAACAATTCTTTCTTTTACCTTAACTAAATCTAATACCGAATCTCTATCAAACTGGTCTTTAGCAGTTGTAACATATCCAATTGGCTTATTTAATAATATATACACTTTTTTTTCCGAACTGTGGATAAGTTTTCCACAACATTCAACTTTATCCACAGATGGATTTATTTTTGTTCCAAGTTCATTTACAACTTTTCCATTTACAGAAACCTTGCCTTCTAAAATTAACTCTTCGCATTTTCTTCTTGAGGCAACTCCACTATTTGCTAAAAACTTTTGTAGTCTTACTTCTTCCATTTATTCACTTCCTTAAATTTGATAAAATTAATTTTCCTTGTCTTAATTCCTGTAATACATTTTCAAAATATTCTGGCAATGGTGCCTCTATAAACATTTCTTTACCAGTAATTGGATGTTTAAACTTCAATGATTTTGCATGTAAACATTGTCCTTTTATCCCCCACTCATTCTTACCATTTGAATATGTAGTATCACCAACAACAGGATATCCTATTTCTGATAAATGTACTCTTATTTGATGTGTTCTTCCTGTTTCAATTTTGACTTCTAATAATGTATAATTTCCAAATCTTTCTAAAACTTTGAAATGTGTTACAGCATTTTTACCATTTTTATTAACAGCCATTTTCTTTCTGTCTCTTGTACTTCTACCTATTGGCATATTTATAGTTGCTTCTTCCTCTTTTACGAATCCTTTAACTAAAGCAATATACGTCTTTTCAACTTCGTGATTTTTTATTTGTTCACTCATATTAATGTGAGCCTTATCATTTTTTGCAACTACTATAACTCCTGATGTGTCTTTATCAAGTCTATGCACAATTCCTGGCCTAATCTCTCCACCAATTCCAGATAAAGAATTTTTACAAATTGCCATTACTGCATTTACCAATGTTCCATCTGGATTTCCATTTGCAGGATGAACGACCATTCCTTTAGGTTTATTTACAACTATAATATCATTATCCTCATATAAAACATCTATTGGGATTTCTTGTGCCTCTAGTGCAATCTCTTTTGGCACTTCTACCTCAAGATTTATTTCATCATCTTTTTGTACTTTGTATGATACTTTTGTTTTATTTCCATTTACTAGAACTTTTTCGTTTTCAATCATTTTTTGAATATGTGCTCTAGAATATTCAGTATTTCCTGCTAAAAATGCATCTATTCTTTTTCCTACGTCTTGTTCTTTTATATTTATTTTCAAAATTGCACTTCCTTTTTTCGTATATTTAGTCTTTTTAATGTTAATCATTAAATTTTATTGTCTTCCAAATTTATTTTTTTGCATTTAATCTTTCATAAATAACAAAATTATCATCTGAATAAATTTCTTTATAATTTTCATCATGTGATTTATTTATAATTAAATTTGTTTTTGATTTTTTTTCTAATATAACATGTGTTATATTATATTTTTCAAATGTATCTTCATAATATTTTGATATAGAAGATGTATTTATAAAATCCGAGAATATATCTTCATCTTTATTTCCACTAAATTCTGGTGCATATAAATCTGCTCTTGAATCTATAAATACCGGTATTCCCCTAAATAACATATAACTTCCATAATTATATTCATTATAAAATTTAGCAGTACCTAAATCAATATTTTCTAATATAAAATCACATGCAGATACTGGATATGATTTTTCACTTACAAATTTGTCATCTAGTACTGGTTTTATAGAATTATATGAAAATATAGCAATTAAAATTGTTAATAGTACTAAAACAAGATTATTTTTTACAACATCATCCACATCTTTTAGCCCATTTTTTGAATATCTAGTTATCATATCAACAACTAGTCTTCCTAATACTACTGACCCTATTAATACAAGCATAGAAAATTGTCTTCGCGAAGAAAACATTAAACAACATAATCCACCTACAAAGAATAAATCTGATAATTTTATTTTCGTTTTTGTAAATGTAAGAATTGATATTAAAATTACTAATGTACAAATTGCCTCTGTATTATTTATTAATGTTAGTGGTTGATGTTCACTTATATTCTCTGTTGTATTACCTTTCATTGTTTTATATAAATATGTATATGGTGTATCTCCTGTAGGAGTTAGTAATCCTGTAAAAGCGCATATTACCATTACTATAATTAAAAATTTAACATTATTATTTTTATTTAATAAAATTTTATAAGAATTTTTATTTGTATCTTTTCTTTTCTGTTTTATTTTTTCATTTTTTTCTTCTAGTTCATTTAATTTTATTTGCAATTCTTTTATTCTTTCAATATTGTTATTTTTTTGTGCTACCTTCATTTTATGTTTTATTACCAATTTTTTTGTTTTTTTATAAATAACAATATCTGAAACTACTGATATTATATATTCTGCAATATATGGTAAAAATAGTATAAAGAAAAATGGCCATGTTGCAACATGTAGATTTGCTATTAATGTTGATATTATAACTAAAGTTATTGCATATCTTATTTTTTTGTTTTCTATAAATCTTTCTATGCAATATAATTCCCATATAAATAATATAAATGTTACCAATTGTGCCCTTGCAGCAATATATGGTTTTAATGCATACATAACTCCTATAGTAATAATAAATGATATTGGCTTTGATTTTGTTGTTTTTGAATTTACAAAAAATACTGATATTCCTAATAATGCAGATAATATACATGTAACTATATATATTGATTTAAATCCAGCTATTAAATATATAAAATATGTTAAAAAATCATATAACCAATGTGGATATGTATAACTTAAGTTTTCATGCCAAGAAAAATGGTCCATCATGTCTATTCCATTATTTTTTATAAGTTCTCCTATTTTTATACTATAAAATGTGTCATTTTGTAATGTTCTTGGCGTTATACATACACAAAAAATTGCTATTAAAATAATTGCTACTATTGTAAAATTGATATTGAATTTTTTTCTTTTTTTCAATTCAGTTTGTTTTGTTTTGTTTGTACTTTTTGCTTTATTTTCTTTTTTACTTTGCTCTTCCTTTTTCATAAATATTCGCTCCTTTTTATTTTATATGATTATATCAAATAAAATAAAAAAAAACTACTAAAATTACAGATTTACTAAAAATATTTAATTTTTGTTACCATTTACAGTCCATAAATTTATTGTTTGTGTGTTCCACTTCTTTCCTTGGGTGTATATTTAAGCATTTTTAGTATATAAGCAAATATAGCAGTATAATTGAAAATTACACTGCTATATATTTATATTAATTATACCGCTTCTTGGTTTTCTGTTTCTTTGTTTTCTGTACCTTCATTTTCTTCTACTACTTCTAGACTTCCAACAGAAACCTCATAAGCCACTCTACTTTCTATTGTACCATCTTCATGCTTTTTCTCGTACATTCTAGATTGAACTCTACCTACTATTTTTACCTTAGTTCCAACTTCTAGATTTTGACAAAATCTTGCTGTTCTACCCCATGCAATTGTAGGAATATAATCTGATTTATTATATGCTCTATTTACTGCTAATAGTATGTCTGCAATTTCTCTACCAAAAGGTGTTTGTCTATAAATCGGTTTTTTACATATATAACCAACTAAAATAACTTCGTTTGTTACCATATCTTTTTTTACCATTTCATTTTCTTCTTGTTCTTCTGGTTCTTCGACTTCAACAACATCTTTTGCGAATACTGTTAATATTAATCTGTTTTTTTCATTTTCATAACTATTGTATGATCTAAATTGTCCTTTTACTAATAATTTTTTTCCTTGTGTTAGCATTTCGTCTGTTACCAATCTTTCTGATACCGTTATTGGTATAATGTCTGCATTTCCGCTTAATCTTTCGATTTCTAAATTAAATACATAGAATCTTTCTCCATATATTTCATGACTGAATTTTTTTTCACCTGTAACTTTTCCAACTAATGTTAAATAGTTGTTTTCTAAATAATTTGTATCCAAATTTTTTTCCTCCCTTATTCTTTTATCAATATAGTATATTTATCTTTGTGCTTTCTCTTAACTACATTTATTATTATACACTATTTTTTTGGTTTTGTCTACATAAAAAGTTAAATTTATTTAAAAAATGTAGTTTTTTCCTGCTTTTGCAGAATTATGATATATAAAATTATAGACATTTTTAAATTTTTTATACTAATTACTTATAATACAATTAATAATTTATTTTGAAATGCTCTAAAGAAGTTACTTAAATAACTTTATTATTTACATATCTGCATTCCCGTAGAATCAATTTTATAATTATCTTTATATATAAGTTCAGACACCGGAACAACACTGAAACCCTTCTGTTTTATATTTTTAAGTATCATATCCAAAGAATCAGCCGTATGCTTAGTACCATTATGAGTTAAAATAATATCTCCGGAAGTCAATTTACCATCCAATCTACTCCACATTTCTTCACCTGTTAATCCAGTATAATCTAAAGTATCCAGACTCCATTGAATTGTATAATATTTTTTATCAGTAGCTGCCTTTATAACAATATTATTATATTCACCATATGGTGGCCTATACAATTTCGTTCTAGACCCAGTTACTTTTTCTATTTTATCATTACTTTTTTCAATTTCTTCTATATTTTTTTCATAACTTAAATTATTTACATGTGGATGTGTATCACTATGACTTCCGTATTTCTTGCCCTGCATCATTTATTTTCTTTACTGCATCTGGATATTTGTCTATCCAATTACCTACCATAAAAAAAGTTATTTTTACATCATTATTTTTTAATACTTCCAATATTTTATCAATATCATCTGCATTCCATGCACAATTCATAGTTAATGCAACCTTTTTTTCATCAGTTTTTACTTTATATATTGGTAATGTTTTTCCCGTATCTGCCGATGTTTCTATTGAATCTGCCTTATGTGTTTGAAAGTTTGCCACCATACAAAATAACAATGCAACAGTTAATATTGATACTAAATATGTAGTTATCTTTTCTTTACTAAATACTAAAAACATATAATCACCTTGTAATATATATTCATTTATTCATTGAAATATTCAATTATACCATTAAAAATTCCCCACGCCAATTTATTTTGATATTCATCATCAAGCAATTGTTGTTCTTCTTCTGGATTAGATAAAAAGCCACATTCTACTATTGAAATAGGAATCTCAACATGTTTCATAATATACACAGTATCAAGTTTCATAGCCACCCTTTTATTATCTTTTTGAATTGATTCATTTAAATTAGCTTGTATTTTTTTTGCTAAGTTTACACTCTTTTCGTTTTTACTATTGTAAAAACATTGCCAACCCCAGTATTGTTGTTGAGGAATTTTGTTTAAATGAATGCTTACAAATAAATCTGCAGATGCATTATTTCCTATTTTAACCCTATTTCTAATATCTGATATTTTCTTTTCTCTTAAAGTAGTTTTGTCTAAGTCATATATTGCATTTTCATCTGAACGTGTTAATATGACTGTGCATCCACTTTGTTCTAATAAATTTTGTAATTTTAAAGATATTTTTAAATTTGTTTCCGCTTCCGTTGTTCCCCTGCTACTTTGAGCACCTTCATCAGGTACACCATGACCTGCATCAACTACTATAACTTTTCCAGAAACCGGTGTTGCTGTTGTACTTTGTGTTTGTTCATCTGCATTTAATTTTTGATTTTCATATGAATATACAAATATACCCAACATTAATGCTATCAAAATCAAACTTATCCTTTTTCTTTTTATAATATACATTATACTCCCTCCCATTTATTAATCAATATTCTTCACTTTTTGTGTTTATTACTCTAATATTTATTAATCTATACTAAAACGCAAAAAAAATGCTACATAAGTAACATCTTTTACATTTTCATTATTTTCTCCTTCTATCTATTGCATAACTACTTCCCATAACAGACTTAGCCATATGTTTAACCTGAGCACCAACTTCACCTATTTCAAGAATGTTTGCAAATCTTCCCATATCTGCTTCAACAACACCTATAGAAATTGACGTAAGCGGAAATTGCTCTATTACACCTTTTCTATTTGCAACCTCTATATATCCTTTTTCCACATCGTCTTCTGTAAAGAATCTAACAACATTTGCATCAAAATTAGCAATTATATCTTTGCACACATCTTCACAATTCAATGTTGGCACAATTGCTATAAAATCATCTCCACCAATATGTCCAATAAATGAATTATTTGGTATTAATGAGTGTATGCTTGTCATTATTGTATCTGCAGTAAATTTGATAATCTCATCACCTTTTAAAAATCCATATACATCATTATATGCTTTAAAATTATCCAAATCTAAATATAATACAGAAAATTCCTCTTTATTTGATATCCTTTTCTTTAATTCTGCATGTATTTGAACATTTCCTGGTAAACCTGTAAGAGGACTTATTCTTCTATTTATTGTTATTAATCTTCCTAAATTTTTTATAGTATAATATAAATATTGTGCGTTTACTGGCTTTTTAATATAATATTCAACAGATTCTTTTAAAATTTGTATTCTATGTTCTTTTTCTGAATTTGAAGAGACAACAATTATTGGTGTAATACTATTATCATCATCACTTCTTATTTTCTTACATAATTCCACAATATCAACTTCTATTGCATCTTCATTTATAATTATTATTGATGGTATATTTTTTAAAGCAATATCTATTTGATCAGATTTTACACTTATAAACTTATATTCTGTGTCATTTTCAAATAATTTATTAAAAACCAATATTGAAGATTCATCATCATCTATTATATAAATTTCTTTTAACATTTTTTCCTGTTCCTCCTTGTATTCAAACAAAACAGGACACGTTCAAAATTATTATTTTGATAATTCACATGTCCCGTATTTATTTTAGTATATTTAATTTTTAGAAATTTCTGTTTCTGATTATTTAGTAACTCTTATAACTCCAGTTTCTTCTGTAACACCATCAGAATTTGTTACTGTTACTTCTATTATGTTTTCTCCTTGTTGTAGTAAATATACATTGCTTGTATTTGTTGTAAATTCAAATTCCTTCATATTGAAATTATCCAAATTAAAGAAATATTCTTTGTTATCATCTTGATTTATTTTAAATTGTAATTTTGATAATTTTTCATCATCAGAAGCCTTTATTATAAAGTAAGATTTACTATCATCTGTAGTTACTGAAACTTTAGGTTTTGATACACCATTAATTTTTTGAACTTTTGTATCTGTATTATTTTCTTCATCTACTGTTATTACTGTTAGTGTATGAAGTCCCTTTATTGCATCTATTTCTTGTTCTAAAGTTGTATTATTAATTTGTATTGTTTTTTCTTCTTCGTCATCCCATCTATATGTCATATATTTAATTGTTTTTTCACTTTCTGCCGTAATTTTTATTTTGTTTCCTGAAACTTCAAAGTTTATACTACTTTCACGTTCATATTGTTTATCATATGGTATTTGTTTTCCATCTTCATCAGTTATTACAATATGTAAGGTATTTGTTCCGGTTGGTACTTTTATTTCTTGCTCTATATATTTTCCGTTATTTCCATTTACAGTTGTTTCTTCTTCATCATTCCATCTATATTCTAGTTTAGAAATATTTTTTCCATATACTACTTTAAGTAATACAGTATCATTAGATTTATCTTCTAAAGATATTGATGGTTGTAAATTTTCTTCTTTTTGTTTGCTTTCTTTTTCGTATATAGAATATGCTCCTAATCCTATTAATACTATTCCAAATATTAACATTGCTATTGCAAAAAACTTTAATATACTACTTATTGATGTAGGATTTGTATTTCTTATTTTGTTTTTTTGTTTTTTATTATCTATTGGCATACTTGTTGAAAGTATTTGATTCATTTATAACACCTCTCTACTATTGAAATTATAACATACTGAATTTTAATTGTAAACCTCCAAAAACAAAAAAATGAGACAAACTGGATTTTCCAATTTTTGTCTCATTTTAATTTATTACAATACAAATTTTTTGATTAATACAATTCCACCTGCTAATGTAATTAATACTGTACAACTTAATGCAATATATAATTTAGCAGCACCTGTTGATATTGATAATAGCACTGGAGCATCATCTATATCATCCTCACCTGGAACTTTATTATTAGGAGTTGAATCTTTATCATGTACATGCTTTTCATTGTAATCTTCAGAAATTTCTGCAGTATTTACTTTCAAACCTAAATTATTTTTATCATTTTTCCAAGTTAACAATACTTCTACCTCTGCACTTTGACCTGGTTGTAATAAAGTATTTTCAAGTTTTCTAGTTGTAATTATATTATTTCCTTCATCTTTCCAATCAGGATTATCTTTTGCATCAAACTTTAATCCTTCTGGAATATAATCTTTAATTTGTTTTGCATATCCAGCAATATCACCTTCATTTGTTACTCTAATTGAGTATCTAAATTTAACTGTTACTGAATTTAATTTTTTTCTATTTAATTCAACTTTAACAACTTGTTCTGGATTATCTTCTGCCTTGTGTCCTGTTTGTGTTACTGTTTCTTTTCCATTTTCAATAACAATTGCTTGTGTTACCCATTTTCTTAATGCCAAGTCGAATTCTGTTAATTTGATATATTCTTTATCTTGGTCATCTTCACCATCTACCCATTTATCTGGTGTTGAGTCTATATCATCAACGTCTTTTCCATTTTTATCAGTATCATCTGTAATTTGAGCAGAGTTTACTAATATTTTACTTGAACCGTTTGGCTCTGTAACTTTAAATGCTATTTTAACATCTGCATAATCAGGATTTGTGTCTGATATTTCTTTTGTTCCATCAAAAGCTGTTAGCAATGCTGGATTTTCTTTTAATTCAGAATTTGCTGCCATTCTTGCTTCACCTTGTTCTTTTGATAAATAATCTGTTGTTAATTTTACTGCATTTTTAACATCTGTTGTTTCTTTTCCGTCTTTATCATACATTACCCATCTGTATTCTTTGTTTAAGTTGTTATCTGGTAAATATTCAAGTCCATCTGGTACATCGTCAGATACTTTTGATGCATATCCATCTACTTCTCCTTCGTTGAATACTCTTATTGTATATGTAACAATATCACCTGTTACAACATCTAATGGATCTTTTGTATGTTCATATGTTATTTTGTTATTGTCTTTGTCATATTTAACTTGTGGAATTCTTGATGTTACATCTTTATCACTAATATTTGTGATAAATTTTCTTAATGCTAAGTCAAATTGTTTAACAACTAATTTTTCAAAATCATCATCATCTTCTTGTCCTGGTATATAATCTCCTGTTTGATCATCTTTATATGCAGGTAAATCTTTATCTGCTGGCAATATCACATTATTTTCTTTAGAGTCTCTATCTGTTATGTCTTTTTTATTTTCGTCTTTATATTTTGTTATATCTGCTATGTTTGTAATTTTTCCTTGTGCATCACTTGTAACTTGGCACATAATTGGAACTTCTTTATATGATAATGTTATTTTGCCATCTTCACTTGATGTTGCTTTTTCAATAAGTGAATTATCTAAGTAATTTGTACTTACTGTTCTGCCATCTTCTGATACTTTCCATCCATATTTATTGTTAAAGTCCCCATTAACATATGTTAAATATGATGGTAAATGGTCTTTTATTTCACTTGCATATCCGTCTAAACTTCCTTCATTATATACTCTTAACATATATACAACAATATCATTTTTACAAACTTCTACAGGTGTTTTTGGATGATTATATGTTGCTGTTGTTATTAATTTTCCATCCTCACCTACTGTATTTAATTTTGATGTGTCTACTTTTGGAGCTCTTGTATATGCACCATTTGAATCTTTTAAGTAATCACTGTCTTCAATTTTTTCATCTTGACTAACTGCTACAATAAATTTTCTTAAAGCTAAGTCAAATGATTGTACTTTAATATTGTCAAAATCTTCATCATCTTCATATTTTTTCCATTCTTCTGGTTTTGAATCTCTGTCATCTACAGAATTTCCATCTTCATCTGTGTCTCCAGTTATTGCTGCTTCATTTCTTATAATTTTATCAACTTCATCATTGCTTGCAGTAACTTTCATATATACAGATACTTCTCTATAATCTGGATTTTTGTCATTTATTGTATTTACATATCCTTTTGATTTGTCAAATGCTTTTATTAAGTTTGCTCCATCTGTTGCAATTTCTGCACCTTTTCCTTTAGCCAAGTAATCTGTAGTAATTAATTCTACTTTATGTGTATCTTGGTTTATTGTTTTCATATCCCAAATACCTTGGTTATATTTTATTGCATCTTTTTCTGCTTGTGTTAATGTTGTATCTGCATCTAATTCATTACCTTTATTTTCTGACCACATAAATTCTAGACCTTCTGGAATATCCTCTGAAATTTCTGAAGCATATCCATCAATTTCACCTTCATTATATACTCTTAATGTGTATTTTACTATGTCACCATTTTTAACAGATACTGGATCTTTATCCCTTTCATAATCTGCTGTTGTTGCAGTTCCATTTGCTAATTTTGTTACATCTACACTTAATAGTCTTTCTGGTACTTTTGTTCCATTTACTTCAACTATTCTTTTAATTAATCTTAAATCAAATGTTTTTGGTTTTAATACTAATTTTTCAAAGTCATCATCATCTTGTTGACCTTTATAATAGTAACTTGAATCTGATAAATCTGATTTATTATTATTTCCTGTGTAGTCAGACATATTATCTTTATTTTTATTTGGTACAGTTGATGGTTCAGAATCTCTATCTTTTCCTTTTTGATTTGTTATTGTTATTTTATCAACTGAATCATATTCTTCAGAAATCCATGCAACATTTGTTAGTACAATTGCACTTGATGTATTTGCAGTTGCTGTTGCAGTTGCTGTTACTGTACATTCAATTTCAATTGTGTCTGAGTCCAATGTGCTTCCACTATATGCTGCTAAGTCTTTAGTTCCAGCTGTTGTAAATGTTGCTTTGTTTGCTGTTTCGTCATATGCAACAGTGTAACTATTTCCTTTTGATGATGTTACAGTTCCAGTTGTTTTCATTTTTAATCCTGTTGGTAATTGATCTACTATTTTTGTTGCTCTACCTGCTTTTTGTCCTTCATTATATACTGTTAATTTATATGTTACTGTACTTCCCGTTGTAACAACTACTGGATCTTTTTTGTGTTTATATGTAGCAGTTGTTCCTGATGTTAATGTTGATTTGTCTATATTAGGAACTCTAGATGCAACTCCTGTTAAATCTTTTCCATTAACTTTTGTTATATATTTTCTTAATGCTAAGTCAAATTCTCTTGTGTCTGGAGTTCTTTCAATTAATATAATTGGCTGTGTGTTTTGTACAGTTGGATTTGCATATAGTGTAACTTTTGTATTTGAATGTGTTGTTCCATTTGCATATCCTGCTGCATTTTCGTTAGCCTTTGTTATTAAATAATTATATAATAAAACTGCTTGTTCTTGTCTATCTTTTCCTGCTCCTACTTGTTTTTGCGTTGTGCTATCAAAATGAAGATCATAGTCACCTAAACTTGTATAAGGACTATCTTGTTGTGCCATTTCTTCTGTTCTGTAAAATAACCAAGATGTTTTATCTTCTCCAAATTGATTATATAACTTGTCAAATAATGAGTCGTCATGGTTTGTGTAATACCAAAATGCTGCTTGTTGAACTGCCTCAATATCACTGTTTGTTATAAGATTATCATAATCTTCTGCATATATTCCAGCGGCATTTAGTAATGCAGTTTTTTCAGAATCTGTTGATACGCCCTTTAAGTATACTAAGTCTGCTAACGCTAATAAATTGTTATACTGTCCATTGGTAACAATTTTATTTAATACTGTATTTCCTGATTTTTCTATTTTATCTTTTTCAGTTTTTAAATCATATGTAATTGTATATTCTGCTCTTTTATTTATATCACTAAAACTAACTCCGGCTCTTACACAGTAGTAATTTCCAGTAATCATATTATTACTAGTTTTACTATCATATTTTACAATTTGCCAAATTTTGGTTCCAACTATTGAATCTTCTGTTGCACCATTTGCATATGGATTGAATATAGCATATCCCATTTTATCTGGTGTTGTTCCATCTCTAAATTCATTTATTCCAAAATACAATGGTGTTGTAAGTGTTGTACTTGCTTTTGCAATGTTTGGAATAATCATAACAAGAATTGCTATTACAATGCTCATTATTGTCAAAGTTATCTTTTTCTTACTCATAATAAATATCTCCTTTTACAAATAACGTTTACTTTATTTTATTGCATTAAACATATGAAGTCAATAGGCTTTTAAGGTCCTTTTTATACTGATATTTTTTGTCCTCTAATCACCTACGGAAAGCATTTTTTTAGACCTTACTATTTTTTTACGCTCACATTACAATTATATTACATTTTTGTTACAAAATCAAGATTTATGTAAAATGTTTATTCATTTTTTCAAATTTTCTTAGGGCCTAGCCCGTTTTATGCACCCTCTTATCATTTTTTTGTTACAATTCGCTATTCATAAATTATTAGACATAAACCACAATTTTTTATCAATGTTTATTTATATTTTTTTATAAAATTGCATAATATTATAACAGCTTGTAATAAAACTTATGGAGGTTTGTATGAATAAAATTATTTTTAAAGTTACTGTTTTTATGTTTATTTTTTTTATTTCTTTTAATACATATTCTTTATGTGATGACATTGATTCTGATACTATTGATATAAAAAAGGAACTACTTGAAACCTCAACTCCACCTGAAAAGGAGATTAATCCACCAAGTATAAATTCTAAAGCATCAGTAATAATTGATAGAAACTCTAATATCATTCTTTACGGCAAAAACGAAAATGAAAAAAGAAAAATGGCATCAACAACAAAAATAATGACAAGTCTAATTGTTATTGAAAATTGTAATTTGGATGATACTATTGAAATTTCCAGAAAAGCCGCATTAACCGGAGGCTCCAGACTAGGTCTTAAAACAGGTGATAAAATAACAATCAAAGATTTGTTATATGGTCTTATGATGCGTTCTGGAAACGACTGCGCAGTTGCACTTGCAGAATATGTAGGTGGTGATATTAATGGCTTTGCTAATAAAATGAATAAAAAGTCTGAAGAATTAGGTTTAAAAAATACACATTTTGAAACTCCACATGGTTTAGATTCTGATGAACATTATACAACTGCATATGAACTTGCATTATTATCCAATTATGCCTTAAATAATAAAATATTTACAAAAATCGTTGGAACAAGGAATTATACAATCTTAATTAATGGTCAACAAAAGCAATTAACAAATACTAATGAATTATTAGGAAATTTTGATGGTATATATGGAATTAAAACAGGATTTACAAATGGAGCCAATCGTTGTTTAGTTACTGCTTGCAAAAGAAATGATATTGATGTTATTTGTGTTGTTTTGGGTGCTGACACAAAAAAGTTTAGAACACAAGATAGTATAAAATTACTAAACTATGTATTTGATAATTTTAAATCCATAAATATTGACAACATAATCTCCTCTGAATTTGAAAATTGGAAAGAAAACAATCTTAATAATATAGTCTTAAACAAGTCCATTTCCCAAAATATTAATTTAAAAGTTAACCCTTCATATAACAATCCTATAAATAATAAAAGTCCTTATATTCCTATTAGGAAGGATTTTATTAACTCTATCCATACTACTATAGATTGTCCTTTATATTTTGAAACACCTATAAAATCTGAAGAAGAAATTGGACATATTAATATAAATATTTCTGAATATTGTAATTTATGTTACTCTATTGTAAATATTTTTGAAGTAAAGCATAAATGCTGGAATAATTATTTTTTTGATTTGTTAAAAAATTATTTTAATATTTTAAAAGAACAAATCTAGAAATTTTCAGTAAATTTGTTCGTGCGCGAAAATTTATGAAATAAATTTTCTGTGCAATATAATTTTATATACTAGGAAAGTTGTATAACCTTCCCAGTATATAAAAAAATTGCAATATTATATAATACTGCAATTTTTTTATATTTATTAAACGTTTTCTTTTATGTAGTCAACAACGTCTCCAACTGTTACAACTTTTTCTGCATCACTATCTGGAATTTCTATATCAAATTCTTCTTCTATAGCCATTACTAATTCAACTATATCTAAAGAATCAGCTCCTAAATCATCAATAAAAGATGCTTCCATTGTTACAGCAGTATCTGCTACACCTAATTGTTCAACAATTATAGCTTTTACTTTTTCAAAAATTTCTTCTGAACTCATAATTCGAGTTCACCTCCTCTCAAGTTTTCCTTTTGTATGTATATCTTTTTTATAATACTTTTATATTATATGTTAAGATATTTGTCAAGTGTATTTATAAATTATTTTAATTTTATACTAAACGTTCAGTTATAATATTAAGATTTTTTAGGTAATAATAATATATTATTATTTTCTATTAACTAAAAATATAACAATCATTATTTATTAAATGCCTCTATCATTTTGTCTACTGCCTTATTTTCTACAAATTTTTCTGCCTGAATAATTGTATATTCAAATAATTTTTCATCACTACTTCCATGTGCTTTAACAACAGGTTTTTTTACCCCTAAGAATAATGCTCCTCCATATCTTTTATAATCCATTGTATTTGCAAATCTATTTATCGCTGGAAGTGATGGTATTGCTGCAATTTTTGATAGTATATTTTTTAATAGACTCTCTTTTAAAGATTTTTTCACAAATTTTCCTAAACCTTCAGTTGTTTTTAAAAATACATTTCCTGTAAATCCATCTGTTACAATAGCATCTATTTTACCTGAAAAAGCATCTCTACCTTCTACATTCCCTACAAAATTAATATCCAATGCTTCTGCTTTTTCTTTTAGTAAGTTATAACTTTCTTTTACCAATTCATTTCCTTTTGTTTCTTCTGTTCCTATATTTAAAAGTCCTATCGCTGGTTTTTCAATTCCAAATGTATTTCTTAAATATATTGATGACATCTGTGCAAATTGCAATAAATTTATTGGTTTACAATTTGTATTTGAACCACAATCCATTAATAATAACTGACTTTTATATGCTGGCAATATTCCTGCAAGTGCTGGTCTATCTATTCCCTTTATTCTTCCTACTAACAGTGTTGCCCCTGCAAGTAATGCTCCTGAATTTCCTGCAGATATAAATACATCACCTTCATCTTGTTTTAGCATATTAAATCCAACTACCATTGATGAATCTTTTTTGTGTTTTATTGCAACTGTTGGTTGATCTTCCATTTCTATTGTTTCCGTTGCGTTATGTATTTTTAATCTATCTGAAATTTCTTCCATTTCTTTTCCATAAAATTCTTTTATTTTGCTTCTAATTACTTCTTCTTTTCCTACTAATATAATTTCAGCTTTTACTTTATTTATTGCATTAATTGCTCCTTTTATATTTGCATCTGGTGCATTATCTCCACCCATTGCGTCTAAGATTATTTTCACTTCGAGTTCCTCCTAAATTTGTTTATTTCATTTTATTTGTGATATATCTATTTTATTATTCTTTTATAAAAAATACAAGTAGTTTTTTAAAAAAGTAACAAAAAAAAGAGCCGAAGCCCTTTTATATATTATATAATTATTTTCATAATTATTCGATGATGTCAGCAACAACACCTGAACCAACTGTTCTACCACCTTCACGAATAGCGAATCTTAATCCTTTTTCGATAGCGATAGGAGTGATTAATTCGATTGTCATGTTAACATTATCACCTGGCATAACCATTTCTACACCAGCATCTAATTCGATAACACCTGTAACGTCTGTTGTTCTAAAGTAGAATTGTGGTCTGTATCCATTAAAGAATGGAGTATGTCTTCCACCTTCGTCTTTAGTTAAAACGTATACTTGTGATGTGAATTTTGTATGTGGATGAATTGTTCCTGGTTTACATAGAACTTGACCTCTTTCGATGTCTTTTCTATCAATACCTCTAAGTAGAACACCGATGTTATCACCAGCTTCTGCTTGGTCTAATAATTTTCTGAACATTTCAACACCTGTTACAACAGTTTTTCTTCTTTCTGTTGTTAAACCGATAATTTCAACTTCGTCTTGAAGTTTAACTTCTCCTCTTTCTACTCTACCTGTAGCAACTGTACCACGACCTGTGATTGTGAATACGTCTTCAACTGGCATTAAGAATGGTTGATCGATTGGTCTTTCTGGTGTTGGGATATAGCTATCAACAGCTTCCATTAATTCTTTCATTGGAGCATATACAGGATCGTTAGGATCTGTAGATGTGCTTTCTAGAACTGCTAATGAAGAACCTTTTATTACTGGAATATCATCTCCTGGGAAACCATATTCTGATAATAAGTCTCTAACTTCCATTTCAACTAATTCTAATAATTCTGGGTCATCAACCATATCACATTTGTTTAAGTAAACAACGATGTATTTAACACCAACTTGTCTAGCTAATAAGATGTGTTCTCTTGTTTGAGGCATTGGTCCATCAGCTGCAGATACAACTAATATAGCACCATCCATTTGAGCAGCACCTGTAATCATGTTTTTAACATAGTCAGCATGTCCTGGGCAGTCAACGTGTGCATAGTGTCTGTTTTCTGTTTCATATTCAACGTGTGCTGTGTTGATTGTGATTCCTCTTGCTTTTTCTTCTGGAGCTCCGTCGATTTGATCGTAAGCTTCGAATTTAGCTTTTCCTAATAATGATAAATATTTTGTAATAGCTGCTGTTGTTGTTGTTTTACCATGGTCAACGTGTCCGATTGTACCGATGTTAACGTGTGGTTTGTTTCTTTCAAATTTTGCTTTTGCCATTTTAAAATCCTCCTTATTTTAGTTAGCCGTTCTTTTCGAACGTAGCTACTTTATTTTAAAATTTAATAACGTAAATTGTTTATTGCACTTGCATTTTACAACATTTTCACAAAAAATGCAAGTACTTTTATTAAATATATATTTTCGTTGATTCAAATCGATATAAAATCGTTATATTGTGCATTTTTGAGATTAATTACAAGCCGAAGTCGTACGTGTGTACGTCGAGGTTTGGAATTAATATCGAAAATGTGCAAGATGATGATTTTAAAGCGATTTATTCACTTTTCTTTCTAGAAGCAACAATAGCTTCAAGAACAGATTTTGGAACTTCTTCATAATGAGAAGGTTCCATAGAGTATGAACCTCTACCTTGAGTCTTAGAACGTAAGTCTGTTGCATAACCAAACATTTCTGATAATGGAATAAATGCATGTATTTCTTGCATTCCATCTTCTGCATCCATACCTTCCATTCTACCTCTTCTAGAGTTTACATCACCAATAACATCTCCCATATATTCTTCTGGAACTGTTATTTCAACTTTCATAATTGGCTCTAAGATAACTGACTTAGCTTGTTTACATCCTTCTTTGAATGCCATAGAAGCAGCTATTTTGAAGGCCATTTCTGAAGAGTCAACTTCGTGGTATGAACCATCAACTAATGAAACTTTGAAATCTATAACTGGGTAACCAGCTAAGATACCACTTTCAGCAGCCTCTCTCATACCTTGCTCAATTGGTTTAATATATTCTTTTGGAACAGCTCCTCCAACGATTTTGCTTTCGAATTCTATTCCTTTACCTGGCTCTAATGGTTCCATTTCAAACCAAACGTCACCATATTGTCCTTTACCACCAGATTGACGAATAAATTTACCTTGAACTTTTACTTTATTTCTAATTGTTTCTTTGTAAGCAACTTGTGGTTTACCTACATTACATTCAACTTTGAATTCTCTTTTTAATCTATCTACGATGATATCTAGGTGTAATTCACCCATACCAGCAATGATTGTTTGTCCAGTTTCTTGGTTTGTATAAGCTTTGAATGTTGGATCTTCTTCAGCAAGTTTTGCTAAAGCGATTCCCATTTTTTCTTGAGCTGCTTTATCTTTTGGCTCAATAGCTATATCAATAACTGGTTCTGGGAATTCCATTGATTCTAGGATTATTGGATGATCTGGATCACATAAAGTATTTCCAGTTGTAACATCTTTTAAACCTACAGCTGCAGCAATATCACCAGCATATACTTTTTCTATATCTTCTCTGTGATTTGCATGCATTTGAAGAATTCTTCCTACTCTTTCTTTTTTGTCTTTGCTTGAATTTAGAACTGTTGATCCAGATTCAAGTGTTCCAGAGTAAACTCTGAAGAAACATAATTTTCCAACAAATGGGTCAGTAGCAATTTTAAATGCTAATGCTGCAAATGGAGCATCATCTGAAGTTTTAGCTTCTGTTTCTTCTCCGTCTAATGTTTCACCTTTGATATGTGGTATATCTAATGGTGATGGCATATAGTCAACAATTGCATCTAATAATTCTTGAACACCCTTGTTTTTGTATGAAGAACCACATGTAACTGGTACTATTTTGTTAGCTAATGTTCCAGCTCTTAAACCTCTTTTGATTTCTTCTGCTGTTAATTCTTCACCATCTAAGTATTTCATCATTAATTCTTCGTCTTGATCAGCAACAGCCTCGATCATATTAGCTCTCCATGTTTCAGCCTCTTCCTTCATATCTTCTGGAATATCTGTTTCAACAATGTGTTCACCTAATTTATCATCTTGGATGAATGCTCTCATTTTAATAAGATCAACTATACCTTGGAAGTTGTCTTCTGCACCAACTGGTAATTGGATTGGAACTGCATTAGCTTTTAATCTTGTTTTTAATTGTTCAACACAAAGCATAAAGTTAGCTCCAGTAATATCCATTTTATTTACATATACCATTCTTGGTACACTATATTTATCAGCTTGTCTCCAAACTGTTTCTGTTTGTGGTTGAACTCCACCTTTTGCTGCTAAAACTGTTACAGCTCCATCAAGAACTTTTAAAGATCTTTGAACCTCTACTGTAAAGTCAACGTGACCTGGAGTATCAATAATATTAATTCTATTATTTTTCCAGAAACATGTTGTACAAGCAGATGTAATTGTAATACCTCTTTCTTGTTCTTGTGCCATCCAGTCCATTGTAGCAGCACCTTCGTGAACTTCACCTATTTTGTGAGTTTTACCTGTATAGAATAATATTCTCTCTGTTGTTGTTGTTTTACCAGCATCGATATGAGCCATTATTCCTATATTTCTTGTTCTCTCTAATGGGTATGCTCTTCCTGCCATCTATATTTCCCCCTCTCGGTTTCTTTTATAATTCTTTTTTATACTCTCAACTTCAAATTTTTGTTAAAAGTGATTAGCTGTGCATTTTTAAGATTAATTACAAGCCGAAGTCGTACGTAGGTACGTCAAGGTTTGGAATTAATATTGAAAATGTGCAGATGATTGCTTTTAACGGAAATTTTACCATTTATAATGAGCAAAAGCCTTATTAGCCTCAGCCATTCTATGAGTATCTTCTTTCTTCTTAAATGCTCCACCGTTTCCAGCAACAGCATCCATAATTTCACCAGCTAATTTTTCAGCCATAGTTTTTTCATGTCTGTTTCTTGCATAAGAAACTAACCATCTTAAACCTAAAGTTTGTCTTCTTTCTGGTCTAATCTCTAATGGAACTTGGTATGTAGCTCCACCAACTCTTCTAGCCTTAACCTCTAGAACTGGCATTACGTTTTCTAAAGCTGCTTCAAAAACTTCTAAAGGATTTTTTCCTTCTTTTTCTTTTATGATATCAAATGCATCATATACTATGTTTTGAGCAACTGATTTTTTACCATCTAACATTATGTTGTTTACTAATTTTGTAACAACTTTACTATTGTATATTGGATCTGGTAAAACATCTCTTTTTGCTATATATCCTCTTCTTGGCACTATTCTTCCCTCCTTAAAAATTTTTATTAGATATTTATAAAATATCTTAGGTACTCTGATAGGATAACCTATCCGTATAGTGCATTATAATATATTCCTAAATTTAAGTACCTTTTTATGTTTATAAAAATAAACAACAAGTTCATTCTAAAAACACTTAGAAAAATTTAGTAAGTATTACAAGCACTAATTTAAAATTTCGTGTTACTAATCTTCCTTTAATTTAAGAAAATTGAGTAAATTAGGTATATTGTGCATTTTTAATGTTTATTTCAAGACGAAGTCGTACGTCTGTACGTCGAGTTTTGGAATAAATATTAACAAATGTGCAAGATGCCTGATTTAATCGATTTTCCTATTTTTTAGGTTTCTTAGCCCCATACTTAGAACGCGCTTGCATTCTATCCTTAACACCAGCTGTATCTAATGTTCCTCTGATGATATGATATCTAACACCTGGAAGGTCTTTTACCCTACCACCTCTGATTAATACAACACTGTGTTCTTGTAAGTTATGTCCTATACCTGGGATATAAGATGTAACTTCATAACCATTAGAAAGTCTTACTCTGGCTACCTTTCTTAAAGCAGAGTTTGGCTTCTTAGGTGTAACTGTTTTAACTACTGTACATACCCCTCTTTTTTGTGGAGCTCTGTTATTTGTTAATTTTTTATTTTTTGAGTTCCATCCATGTTGAAGGGCTGGTGCAGTTGATTTTGTTACTCCTGTTTGTCTTCCTTTTCTTACTAATTGATTAATTGTTGGCACTTAAATTTCACCTCCTACTTTTTATTTTTACATTTTTTCTGTGTAATTTTTTTGAAATATTTACACCTTTAAAATGTATTTTACTGCTACGGATTTGCATATTACACACAATTTACCATAGCAGTTTATATTGTACCATTTTTATGTCTATAAGTCAAGAAAAAATTGGAATTTTTTAATTCCAATTTTTTATTAGGTTACAACTATCTAACATTCTGTTGCATTTTATCATCAGATACATTTTCGTCATTTTCTTTTTTGTCATCATCCATATCAACATAAGTAATATTTCCATTTTTCCATGTTATATATTTATTTCCATATTTAACACGTCTATCAACTGCCTGCTGAACTTTTACTCTTTCTCTTAAATTTTGTTCTACATTATTTTTTTGTTTTTCAAATATCTCCTCTTCATTTTTTTCTCCATTATTACTTATCTCTTTTAGATTTTTTTCTAATTCTTGATTACGGTTTTGTTTTTCTTTATCTTTTCCAACAAGAACTCCATTTTTAATATCACTAAAATCCAAATTGACATCACTATCATTTTCTTGTTCTACCATTGGTGCAACATTTTTTCTGGTTTCTATATAATCCTCTTTCTTCGCTTCTTTATTAATTTCATTTAGTCTTTTTCTTTTTCCAAATCTATTCATAAAAAATGCCTTTATTCTAGCGAAAAAATTTTCTTTTTGTTTTGACCTTACTTTATTTTTTCCCTCATTTTTTATATCACTATTTTTTTCTTCCATTATATTTTTTTCATTATTTTTTAATGTTTGTAAATTTTCATAACATTTTTGCATTTCTATGTTTTGTTCAGGAGTTCTGTTTTTTAAATCATTGTACAATAAATATCTTTTTTCTTCTATGTCAACATATTTTTCCTCTATAGTATTAATATTTGTTAAATGTAAAATCCCTCTTAATGCCAATAAATGATTTTGCATTTGTTCAGGTTCATTTGTTATTTTATTTAATTTTTTTTCACTTATTATTTTATCAATTGTATCTATTAATTTACTTTTTTCTATTTTTAATTGTAATTCTTCTTCTTGTTCTTTTTGTTCAATTTCTTCTTTTCCATGAATAGCCTCTAAAACAGCATATTGTCCTCTTTTATTTACAAATTTTTCAACATCTTGTATTTTTTTAAAAATTTCGTCCATATTTTTTCCTTTCCTAAATAAAGAAAAGTTGCATAACTTTTCTTTATTTATAAAACAGAGAGAAATCAAAGAAGTCCTTGTTTCTCTCTGCTTATATTACATTGTATATTGTTCTTCATCACTTTTATTTTTTTCTTCTTTTGGTTTACGAACCACATTATTATTTTTCCATTCAAATTCACATGTTTCAAGTGTTTTGCTTTGCTTTTCAAAATTTTTAGAAACTTGTTCTATGTTTTTTGCATATCTTTCATTTACTTCATATTTAGTATCTGGATGCTCTTTTTCGTATTCTTCTAATAAGTCTCCAACTGTTTTGTTTTCGACTTGAGCTCTTCATTTTTCCATTTCTTGTGGGTCATTTATAATAACTTTTTTCTCTTCTGATTCTTCGTTTTCTCTTGAAGCAATATCTTTTTTCATTGTTTCCGCATTATTCATTAAATTTTGTAGTTCAGTTGTTGATATTTTTCCTGTTCTTGTTGCTTCTTTTGCTTTTTTTATGATTTCATCTAAACTTTCAACATCTTTCCCTGCAATAATATCATCTCTTAATTGTTCGTAATCACTTTTTTGTGCTTCATCTTTTATTCTCTTTTTAAATACATTTGATGCTTTTGATGTTTTTTCTTCAACATTATCTTCTTTTTCTTTTCCATTTCCTAATTTCTTTTGTTTTACTCTAGCCATCATTCTTTTTATAGGATTTGGTTCATATTCTACTCCATCAGTAAATTCTGCAATTTCATTTTCTCTATTTTCTTCTGCAACTTTTGCTATTTGATCTCTTACCCCTCTATTCCAAGGCAAGAATGCCCATTTTGATAGGTCTTTCATATTATATTCAATTGTAAAATCTAGATTTTCCTTTGTTGCACTTCCTGTAGCCAAATTAATTATTGCTTTTTGTGCTTGTTTTTCTGTAAGCATATTCCTTTTACGTAATTCAATAACACCTTCTATAATTGCAGGATCTACATTTTCTGCTATATCATTAAGTGTTTCTTCTTTTCCTTTTGCAAATATCGTTTTAAGGTTTGCTATTTTATCCTCATTATCTTTTTTAAATATTTTACCAATTTTTCCAACTCCGAAAAAATTTTGTTTATTTGTAATTGTAACTTTTCTTGCAATAACTATTCCTGGTTTTTCTGCTTCTTTTTCTTCATTTTCATCTATGCCTGTCTCAGGTTGTTCACTTCCATTTTTTTCTGTATCTACTTTAGGTTGTTCGTTTTGAGAATTTCCATTTTTACCTTCTTGTTCTTCTAATTGAGTTTGTCTTAAAATATTTTCTTCTAGTCCATTAATATCATTATTATTTGGTTGTGAATTACCTTCACGTGATTGTTCACTAGAAGTTTGTGATTGTGAATTTGGTTGTTGTTCTGACACTTGTTTTGTTTCAACATTTTTAGCTTCTTTTTCTTCTGGTTTCATATTATTCCATGCTTTAGCAACTTCGCCCATTCTTTCTTGATCTTTTTGTTTAAATTCTTCTAAATATTTTTGACATTCAACTTGCATTCCATTTAATTCAGTCATATCTTTTTTAAGATTATGAATAGTTGCAATTATTTCGTCTAATTCTTTTTCATTTAAAACTTTACCTGTTGATTTGCCTTTTGCATCTTTTTCGAATTCATATCTAAAATTCATTTTTTTGTCTATATTTTCTTTAAGTTCTTTGTCTTTTTTTGTTATTTCTTCTGATATGTTTTTACTTTCTTGAGTTAATTTTCTTATAGCAGTATCTTTTAAATGATTTTTTTCAATTTTATCCTTTTCTGCTCTAGTAACTTCCCTACCACTTGATAAAACAACTTTTTCATTTTTTAATTCTGCTTTATCACTTTTATTTTTTTCGTTTTTTTCATCAATTTCTGCATTTTGTTTTTCTTTTTCTTCTTTTTCTTTTGAAGCTTCTTCTAATCTTTCTTTTGCTCTTTCAATTAGAACTTTATTTTCTTCTTTTGCTTCACTTTCTAAAACTTCAATAAAGTGTTTTTCATATTCTATTTTTTTGTTAATTTCAGAAAGATCGATTTTTTCTACTTTTTTTACTTTATAAGCATTATCGATTTTCTCAATTCCTTCTTTGTATTCTTTCATTATTTCTTTTACATTATTTTTCATAAAATAACCCCTTTCAGAATATTTTAAATATTCTAACATTTTTAACTCTATTTTAAATTATAACAAATATTAACAAAAATAGCAATAATTTTATGTAAATTACTGCTATTTTTAATAAAAATTTAATATATTTGTAACATTTTAGTAACATTACTCCTTAAAGCATTTCAAACTTCTTTCAGCCAACTTAGTATACCTTTCCCTTTTATCCCTAATCTTTTTACCATCTAATTCAGGTAAAATTCCAAAATTTGCATTCATTGGTTGGAACTTATCATTTTCAGTTGAAATATATTTTGCCAATGCTCCAATTACTGTATATTCAGAAAATACAACCTTATCTTCTAAACTTGTCTCATCATTTAAACTATTCTCAATATTATTTTGCATTTTTATTTTATCATTTACATGACCGTCAACATTCTTTTTAAATAATTTAATTGCATTCAAAGCTGCAACCATTCCAGAAGAAATAGATTCTACATATCCTTCTACACCTGTTATTTGCCCTGCAAAGAAAATATTATGATTTGATTTTAAATTATATGTCTCGTCTAATAATTTAGTTGAATTGATATATGTATTTCTGTGCATTACACCATATTTTACGAACTCTGCATTTTCAAGTCCTGGAATCATACTAAACACTCTTTTTTGCTCTCCAAATTTCAAATTTGTTTGGAAGCCAACCATATTATAGATATTTCCCTCAGAATTATCTTGACGCAATTGCACAACGGCATAAGGTCTTTTGGCATATCTTGGGTCATCAAACCCAACTGGTTTTAATGGTCCAAAACGTAGTGTATCCATTCCTCTTTTTGCCATAATTTCTATTGGCATACATCCTTCAAAAATTTCTCTTTTTTCAAAATCATGTAAAGTAACAACTTCCGCTTCTGTTAGTTCTTTCCAAAACGCTTCATATTCTTCTTTATTCATAGGCAAATTGATATAACTTTTCTCTTGATTTTTTTGTTTTTCTTGCCATTCTTCTATTGTTTCATCTTTTTTCTTTTCTTGTTCATATCTATTTCCATAAAAAGCAATATCAAAATTAATACTATCTTTTGATATAATAGGTGCAGCCGCATCATAAAAATACAATTTGTCTTCACCTGTCAATTTAGAAATCTGCTTTGCCATTTTCTCTGAAGTCAATGGTCCTGTAGCAATTATAACTATTCCATCATCTGCATTTATTTCACTTTTTGAATCCACACTTTCTACCTCTTTGTGGATAATTTCTATTAATGGATTTGCTTCAATTTCCTCTGTTACTCTCTTGGCAAACAACTCCCTATCAACTGCTAATGCCTGGCCTGCAGGTACTTGAGTTTCGTCAGCAATTCTAATTAATAAAGAATCTAATCTTCTCAATTCTTCTTTTAATAATCCACATGCATTTGTTAGCAAGTTTGATTTAAATGAATTGCTACATACTATCTCTGCCAAATTTTGATTTGAATGTGCTTCAGAATATTTAATTGGCTTCATTTCATATAATTTTACTTTTATTCCTGCTTTTGCAATTTGATATGCAGCCTCACAACCTGCAAGGCCTCCACCTATAATTGTTACATAATCTTTCATTTTTACCCTTTTCCCTTCTTAAGCCACAATACTATCTTTCTTCTTCGTCATACCCCTCTTGTTCCTCTTCTTCAAACTCATTCCATGACTCTGATTCATGTGATTCCATATGTTCTCTTTTTTGAATTTTAAATCTCAACTCTACTAATTGCTTCTTTTTTAGAATCATATCTTTTTTATCATATTCTAATCCTGATTTTTCTAGTTTTTCATATAGTTCAACAATACGTGTTAAAGCTTTTTCCATGTCAGTAACTCTATATATACTTGAATGATCAACCAAATCTAATAATGGATCTAACTCATCCCTTATTGTTTCTTCATATGTTTCCTCTTGCCTATTTTCAAATTTCTCCATCCAATTTTCCATAATATTTCCCCCATTACTATTATTTTATAACAATTCCAATATCCGTTTTGGAACCGATGTCTCAAAAAGAACCGTCCCCAATGCGACATGACATTAACTAAACAAATTCATAATATCATCTTTTGATAATTTATTAATAAATGTGGTCTGCGTATTAAGCATATTATCAGTAAGTTCAGCCTTACGCTGTTGAAGCTCATAAATTTTCTCTTCAATTGAATCTTTTGTTATAAGTTTGTACACTTGAACATTATTTTTCTGACCAATTCTATATGCTCTATCAGTTGCCTGATTTTCTGCTGATAAATTCCACCATGGATCATAATGTATAACCATATCTGCTCCAATTAAGTTAAGCCCTGTTCCACCTGCTTTTAATGATATTAAAAATACGCTTATATCTTTATTTTGATTAAACTCGTCAACCAATTCTATTCTTTCGTCAACTTTTGTACTTCCTGTTAATTTAAAATATTTGATGTCTCTTTTATTAAGTTCTTTTTCTAATATTTCAAACATTGAAGTATATGTTGAAAATAGTAAAATTTTATGCCCTGCCGTTATACCGTCCTCAACAATTTCCATACATTGGTCTAATTTACTACTTCCACCTTTATAGTCTTCTATAAATAGACCCGGATGGCAACATATTTGTCTTAATCTTGTAAGTGCTGCAAGTATTTTTATTTGACTTCTTTCATATCCATTTGCACTAATTTCGTCTTGTAATTCTTGTTTTGCTTGAATCAAATATGATAAATAAATATTTTTTTGTTCTTCTTCCATTTCATTATTTAAAACTGTTATTGTTTTTTCAGGCAATTCTGTTAAAACTTCTTTTTTAGTTCTTCTTAATACAAATGGTTCTATCAACATTTTTAATTTATTCATTGCATCTCGGTCTTCATCTCTTACAATTGGCATTTCATATGTTGATTTAAATTCCTTATAACTAAATAAATATCCAGGCATTATTAAATCAAATATTGACCACAATTCTGCTAATGAATTTTCAATTGGTGTTCCTGTTAATGCAAATCTTGTTTCTGCATTTAACATTTTTATTGCCTTTGCATTTTTGGTTGTATTATTTTTCAAATACTGTGCTTCATCTGCGATTATGTATTTAAAGCAATATTTTTTATCTTTGTACACATCAATATCTCTTTTTAACAAATCATATGATGTTATGATTACATCATATTTTTCCAATTGATTGATTTCTGTTTTTCTCTCTGATGCAGTTCCCCTAATTACTTTTATTTTTAAATCTGGTGCAAATTTTTCTATTTCGTTTTTCCAGTTTAATGATAATGAACTTGGGGATACTACTATACTTGTTTTTGCATCTTCTGTATTTTGCTTATAGTCTAACAAAATTGATATAATTTGAATCGTTTTTCCAAGTCCCATATCATCTGCAAGTATTCCTCCAAATTTATATCTATCAAGTGTCTTTAACCATTTAAAACCTGTTTTTTGATATGGTCTTAATATTGGTTCAACTTCTTCTGGTATTTTTTCGTCTTCATCCAATAAGTTTTTATCTAGCCCATTTATAATATTCTTATATTCTTTATTTTTTACTATTTCTGTGCCTTTTATTTCTTTTAAAAGCTGATTTAAATACAATGTTCTATTTACTGGCAGTCTAATTGTTCCACTCTCTAATTCTTTATAATCAACATCTGTTCCTGAAATTAACTTATCAATAAAATCAATTTCATTACTTTCTTGTAAATCAAGAAAACTTCCATCTTTTAATCTATAATACTTTTTCTTTAATTTATATTTTTGCAATATATCTTCTAATTGGTTCAAATCTATATTTAACTTGTCCATATCAATTTCTAGAAGATTATTTTCAACTCTTACACCAACTGTTCCTATTTTAGGTTTTGCAACCTCTTTTGATTTGAAATTTTCTGTTGCTAATACTTCAAATTTTTTCATATAATAATTGATATCATTTGTTAAAAATTCATAGATTTTATCCTCATCTGGTAATATGAATTTAAGATTTTGAACATCAAACATAAAACCTGTTTTTCTGAAAATATTCATTGCTTTTGTTTCTTCAATAAGATTTCTTGAGTATTTAAATTCTTTTTCTTCTTGTGAATTCAATGGATTAAATTCATTCTCTCCATAGCATAGTCTTACATCTGCTACAAGATAATTATTTTTGTCATAGTCTAAAAATACTTTTACTCCTAATTTCTCAGGTTCATATTCTTTTATCTCTTCCAATAATTCAGGTTCTATTTTTATAGCATTTTTTACTTTTGAAAGTACAACTGAAAATAATTCACCTAGTTCATCTTTTCCAAGTGATATCTGTGTTAAAAAATTTTCTCTAAAAACTTTTAATAATCTTAAAGTTGTTTTTTCAAATTCCTTGTTACATCTATATAGATTTTCATCTGTTAAAACATATTTATATTTTTTTCCATTTAAAATTACAATTTTGAAAACATCAAAATCTGCTATAATTCTATATTCGTAATTGTCTATCTTTTCTAGTCTAAATGTTAAATCTGGATTTTGGTCTATAAATTTTATATTTTGTTTTTCATATTCTCTTGTAATTAAAACTGTTTTATTTTCTAATGTATCAAATAATTCGTCAATCGCTGTATTCCCAATTATTATTGAACTTTCATTTAAAGCTTTTCCGTAATATCTATAATTTGAATTTGCTGAAGAATTTGTGTATGCAATTACTTCTGCATATTTCATTATAAAATCCAACATTTTCTGGCTATTTTCTTCAAACACTTCTTGTGTATGTACAAATTCTAATTTATCACCATATTTATAGAATTCTTTGTTCATCATTCTTACATAAAATTCTGCTAAATTTTTAAGTTTGTACATTCTTTTATTTCCGATTTTAAATTCAATTTTCATTTCTCTAGTAAACTTGTCATATATTATTTGAGGTTCTATTTTTATAGTTCCTTTATTTTTTAATTCGACATCTATATCCGAATCTATTTCATCTAATTCTTCGTTATATAGTGTTTTTACAATTTGATGGAAACTGTTGTATTTGTTTGCATTTTTGTTGTTACTTCTTTGAATACTGTTTTGCTTTTGGTTTCCATCTGGCATTACATTACTTTCTGAATTTCTTATATCTTGAAAACCTGCTTTATTAAATTCCAATACTGACGCTAAACTGTGTTTGCATACTCCATATGTGTTGTAATAGTCTGGACAGTCACAATTTATTTCTTCGACTTCTCCATTTTTTACTTCTACATATGTGTCATATTGTTCTGTTCCAAATACTTTTGCATGTATTTCAAAGTTGTTTTCGTTTTCGTATTCTACTTTTGTAATTTGCACTTTTCCCATCATTTGATATTTTTTTGCTTTTTGCGTTCTTGTGCTTCCTGCGTCTACACATAATTGTTCTATTACGTTTTCGTTTACTAGCATTTTTATTCCCCTCTCAATGCACATAATTTTATTAAAGATATGCTTTTTTTCTCCTTTTCTTGATATACTATTATATAATATTTTCGTGGTTTTAGCAAGGGGAAGAAAAAGAAAAAAGTTTCAACATTTTTTCTGTCAAAACTTTTTACTCATCAAACATTTGCTTTATCATAGTTCTTTTTACCATCTCTATAATATTTTGCAATAAGCTCATCTAACTCAACACTTAATTTATATGTAATTGCATAATCGTCACCATTTTCAATACTCTTATTCAATTTATCTCTTAATTTACAAATTTCTTCATTTAACATATTCATCTCTCCTTTTTCAATTTTTCTCATTCGTATATTTATAAAATAACACATAAAAATCTCCAAGTCAAGTATTTTCAACGGTTTTTAGCAACTTTCGTACAAGTATTTTCAACATATTTCGACACAGAAAATCAAAAGAAAACAGCATAAAATTTTTTTCAATTTTTATGCTGTTCATTCAACAAAATTTTTATCTAATTTTTTACAACAGATAATATCATATTTTTTTCATTAAACACATCTTTTAACACTTGATTTAAATATTCTACATTTATAGTATTTATTTCTTCTAAATAGTCAAAACTATTTATACCTTTAAAATAATCTGACAAAAACATTCTAGAAATATTGACAACATCGTCATATTCTTTTACATATTCACCATAAATCATTTTTTTAGTTCTTTCAAAATTTTCTTCATTTACACCTTTTTGTATAAATTTTTCAACTTCTTCTTTGAACATTTCATACAATTCTTCCGGTTCATTTGATTGTCCGATTATCAAAATATGTGCATAATTTTTATCGAATTCATATTCAATACTTGGTACTGAGAAACAATTTCCCATATCATATAATTTTTTGTACAACTCAGAACTTGCTCCAATTAGCAGATTCAACAATATTTCTATTGATATATGTTTTTTAACTTTTTCTTTTTGTTCTGCAGGTACATCTTTTATTCCAATTGCATACAGTGGTTTGCTTACTTCCATATTTTGAACTGCTTTTTCTTTTACAATTTCTTTTGGTTCCTCTTCAAAAATTCTCTTTATTTCACCATTTGCTTTTTTGTTAATTAATCTTTTCTTTATTTCTTCTAATAATTTTTCTGGTTCAAAATCTCCAGATACAACCATTGCCATATTTGATGGGTTATAGAAAGTATTATAACATTTATATAAAATATCTTTATCAATATGACTTATTGTTTCAACAGTTCCAGTAATATCAAGTTTTACCGGATTTTTATGATACATACATTCTAATGCATTTAAATACACTTTCCAGTCTGGATAATCATCATACATCATAATTTCTTGACCAATTATGCCTTTTTCTTTTTCAACATTTTCATCTGTAAAATATGGATGTTGAACATAGTTCATAAATTCATCTAATGCTTCATAAAAGTTGTCTGTACATTCATATAAATATGCTGTATGATTATTTGTAGTATAAGCATTTGCATTAACGCCTAGCGCAGTAAGCACATCCAAACTATTTTTACCATTTTCTTGTTCAAACATTTTGTGTTCTAAGAAGTGTGCTACACCTTTTGGTACTTCTGTAACTTCTGTTTCTCCTGGTACTATAAATTTATTATCATTTGAACCATAGTTTGTTCCCCATATAATATATTTTTTCTGTATTCCTTTTTTAGGAATTATCATTACTGTTAAGCCATTTTCCAATTTTTCTATATATAATTTTTCCTTAACTTTTGAATTCTCAATTATTTGCATTTTTTCGTTCTCCTCTCAATGTATATGTCCTGCTAACACAGTCAAAATTATAATTATTTTTTACTAATCCTTTAAAAAATATACAGTATTAATACTAACCTTATTAGCAACATCAACAACCTTATCTGTAGTAACCTCAGATATTTTCTGCATATATTGTTCAATATTACACTTGCTCTTTGATAATTCTTGACTAAAGAAATATGTTATTTCAGTATCCTGCTCATCATCAATTGTTTTAATTGAAGCTATTATTCCTTTTTTAGCATTCTCAACTTCTTCGTCTGTGAAGTCTCCTTTTTTCATATCCTCGATTTGTTGTTTGATTATTTCTAATGCTTTCTCATAATTTTTAATTTCAATTCCACAATTAATAAAAATGTTATTTTTTAATCTATAATAACTTGAACTTGCTGTATATGCAAGGCTTGCTTTTTCACGTACATTTTGGAATAGTTTTGAGTTTGCACTTCCACCAAAAATACTATTATAAATCATTACATCAAATCTTAGATTATCATCATCAATGTCTAAATCCATTCCAATAATAAGTTTTCCTTGTGTTACATCCATTGATTCTTGAACATCGTTTTCTTTTTCTGTTCTTTTTGCTATAATTTCAGGCTCATTATATTGTGGCTCTCTATCTTTTAATTTAATGATGTTTTCATTATTTTTTATGATATTTTCAGTTTCTTCGTCTATTATTCCAGATACAAAAATATCAATTTTACATTCATTTATTAATTGTTGATAATATTCATATAGATTTTTTTCGTTGATATTTTTCATATCTTCTACATATCCATATTTATATAGTCCATATGGTTTATCTTTGTACATTTCTTCTATACATCTATCTAGTGAATATCTTGCCTTGTTGTCTATCTTTCCATCTATAATCTGTTTTATATTTTCTTTTTCCTGTTCCACATATTCTTTTTTGAAACATCCATTTTCTAGATATGGGTTAAATACAAATTCAAATATCTTTTCTAAAGATGTTTTCAACATATTTTCCGCTTCTTGTGGTAAAAATTCATCATTTACTGTTTCGATATAAAATTTCAAAACTTGATTATCTCCAGTTTTATCAAGTCCACAGTCCAAACTTGCTCCATACATTTCTTCTAACTTTTTGTTGATTTCCTCTTGTGTTGTTAAGTTCTTTGTTCCTCTTCTTAAAACTGCCGGTACTAATGCATTTTTAGTAACATTTTCTCTATTTAATTTTGTTGTTAACATTATTGCTATTAAATTTGTTTTGAATTTTTCAGTTTTTATTGTATGAAGTTTGATTCCTTTTTTTATTTCTGTTTGTTTATATTCCACTAATATCATTCCCTTCTTTTGCATTTCTATATCAAAATTTTTAGGGATTGGGGGACGGGTCTCCAATCCCTTTTTATTTCCATTTCTATTTTATCCCAAATGAGTTTTTTTAATACAAAAAAGGCAGAAGTTTTGGATATACTACTCCTATATAAACTTCCACCTTTTTTTATGTAATTAAAATTTTCTTTTTCTTGCTGCCTCTGATTTTTTCTTTCTTTTTACACTTGGTTTTTCATAATGTTCTCTTTTACGAACTTCTTGTAAAACTCCGTTACGAGCACATTGTCTTTTAAACCTTTTTAAGGCATCTTCTATATTTCCATTATTAACTTTGATTTCTGACATTTATATTCCCCTCCTTCCGGTCATACGAAAATGTATGTGGGATTTTTTCTTTTCTTACCCTATATACGTTACTCATTATACATTATTATGGGGTATATTGTCAATAGTTTGAATATTTTATTTTTAATTATTAATACTTTAACATTAATATTTTATATGATATAATACAAAAACAAGGAGTAAAAAATGAAGGTATTATATAAAAACAAAACAAAATACACAAAACAGACATATGCAAAATATTTACAATTTCATCAAAATAAATTTGGAACCAAATATAGATTTATAACCATACTAATTATAGTACTATTATGTTTTTTTATTATTACAAACTTTAAGTATGCAAATAAAACTACTGGTTTTATCTTATTATTGGCTTTATTGGTTTTCTGCCTTTATAGATTTTTTCAACCAATTAGTCTTGTAAAAAAAGAATTAAAAACAGAAAAGTTTGAAAAGGAAAAAGAGTTTACTTTCAAGTTTTATGAAAAATATTTTACTATTTCTGATTCAAATAATTTTGAAAAAATAAAATATTGGAAGTTGTATAAAATATATGAGACAAATGATTTTTTCTATCTTTACATCAATAAAGACCATGCTTTTTTATTAGAGAAAAATACATTTACTAAAGGAGATATTTCAACTTTTTATATATTTGTAAAAAGAAAAATTTGGTTTAAGATGATATAAAACAAAAACGGAAAATATCAATTTTCCGTTTTTACATTATTTTTTTCATAATGACTTGAGGAGATATATTTTAATTTTTGACCTCCATACACATATTATAAGCCAAATGTGTATAGTGGTCAAGAAATCATTATCAATAAATTAATACCCAGTTTTAGGCAACACCTTTTGAACATGTTTCACCGCCTTAGGACTTTCCTCTACAGGCTTAATCATTTCATTTTCAAACTCTATTTTCTTAACATTGCCACTATCGACTTTAACCTCAATTGGAGTATCATTTAAAACATATCCATCTGGAGCCTCAATCTCCTTTAAAAAATAAGTTTTAGAAGTACTTAATCCTTCAATAGAATATGGTTTTTCAGCAGAAATCCACTTAGCAATTTCATTACCATCGGAATCATATAATGCAAATTTTGCACCTTTTAGTTTTTCTTTAGACTCTTTATCTATTTTGTATATCTGCACAAAAGTAGTTTTATTTTTAATATTAATTTCTTTCTTATAAATTTTTGTTGTACCATCTTGTTTTTTAAATGCAATTTCAATTGGTTCCTTATTTATCACCAAACCATCTATTGTTTTAGTTTCTTCCAAATTATATGTTCCAATTGGAAGATTATTTATTTCCATTTTTCCTTCTTTTGATAAATTATAATTTCCAACTACATCGCCTTTTTTGTAAATAACAGAATTATCCGCTTTATCCAAAATATCTTCTTTTGCCGTAATTTTAAACTCAATTTTTGATAAATCCGAAATATCCACTAATGACAAATCCACATCTTCTTTATTTCTAAATACAATTTCTTTTGTTAAGTCAATATTCGCTTTTGGTTGCTCATTTAAAATTTCTATTGTTTTTATGTAATCACCGTCTTTGTCTTTGTCATAATCTTTTATACTAGAAATTTCAAATTGAATATTTTCTTCTAAGTCTAAAAATCCTTCTGGTGCCTCAATTTCTTCAATTTGATAATTTCCAACTGGAAGTTTAAGGGGTGTTACTACCGTTCCTAAATCATCGAAAATACTACTAAATGAATGTTTCTTTTCTGATATTATTAAATTTTTTGAATTTGTTGTAAAAGTATCATAAGTTGTCATTCCTATTTTTTGTGTTATATAGTCACCTTTATGCCAAGTAATTTCTTTTGTTGCTCTGTCTATTATGTCTTCTGTTGCTTTAATTTTAAATGATGCAGAACTTACTGTAACTATCTTTCCTGTTGTCTTATCCTTTTTTATTAATTTTAAATAACTTTCTAATTGCTCATTATTTACAACTATTCTTAATGTTTTTTGAGCATTATTTTTTATTTCTGATTCATCTTGTGTTATTGAAAATGTAAAATCTGTTGCAGTTTCATAATCATTTGGAGTGTATGTTTCTTTTACCACATATTTACCATATGGTAACATTTCTGTGTACGCATTTCCCGTTTTATCTGTTTTAATTTGTGAAACTGTTGGAGCTATTTTTTGTGCCTCTTGAACACGTTTTGAGTCTACTTCTACCTTATTTCCATACATATCAATTCCATTCCAAATTTCTGCATATGAATATCCTTGTGCTAATGCCTTTTCCACATTACTATTAAGTTTTATTGTGAACCCCACTCCTTCTAGTCCTGGGACCACTCCTGATAAAATTTTAATTCCTGATTTAAATATGTTTACTTGTCTTTTCTTAACATTGTCCTTACTTATTATAGATTTTGAAACTATTTTTGAATTTTGGTCTTTATATGATAAATCAACATTATATGTATTATTATCTAATAGATATCCTTCTGGTGCTTGGGTTTCTTTTACATAGTAATTGCCAAGTGGCAAGCCTACTACATCATCTGTTGTTCCATCATTTTTTATAATTCTTGTTGCAACAATATCATTTTTTGAATAAATCTTTTTTGTCTTTGATGCATTGTAAATATCCTCTGTTGCATAAACTTTATATTCTGCACCTTCTAAGTTACTATCTCCTTGTGCAATGCTTCCTGTTTCTGTATCTTGCTTTACAATAGTAATTTTTCCTGTTGGCTCCTCATCACCAAATTGTATATTGATATTTGCTCCGTTTTCTTTTATTTCAAAAGATATTGTATCTGTTTCATTTATTACATAACCATATGGTGCCTTGTCTTCTTTTGCTATATATTTTCCCGGAATTAATCCTGTTACAGTAACAATCCCTTCATTATTTGTAGCACTTGTTTTACTTACAAATATATCTTGTCCATCATATTTTTGATTTGCATTTACATCTTTATAAATGTTGAATTCTGCCCCGCGAAGTGGTGTATTAGTATTTTTGTCTACTTTTTTTATATTTACAGATGGAATAGTAATTTTTAAAGATGTAGAAGCCTGTGTTGCTTCAAATGGATATGAAGATAAACAGTAATTCTGCGTTCCTGGAATACTTGTTGCTCCATATAAAATTGGATATGTTTTTATTGTTGCTTGTGCATTCAATTCCACTTGTATATCCTGTTTTAAATTTTCTTTTGGAATTGCTAATTTAAAACTTCCATTTCCCTTATAATTTTTTTGTTCTTGATTTTGCATATTTAATATAATTCCTTGTGTACTTGTAACTGAAAATGATGGCATTTCATTATTTCCAGAAAAGTTATATTTTTGAACACAATATTCTTTTCCATTTATTTTTTCTGAATATATATCTCCATCTGCTTTCATATTACATATTGGACTTACGTATGCCTTGTTATTATTTTTTGATGCATTGTATAACCTCCATATACAGTCGACAATTTCTTGTCCATTAGAATTATAAGCATAAAATTCTTCTGGTTTTCTTTGTCCTGTTACACAATATACTGCCATTTTTGTTGCCTGGTACGCATGATCTACACTAGATACTCCCATTTGCTCCGGTGTATTATAAGGATACCCTGCCATCATAACTCTCCAGATTTTGTTATATGTTTCTGTGTCCTTCATTATAGTACTTACATCTAAATCATATGTAAAATCTGTTGACGCTCCTTTTTGTTCTCTATTTAAACAATATGCGGGATAAAATTCTCCATTTTGATAATACCCTACTTTTTCAGTTACTACATATCCATTATTTACTCCTAAATCATGGGGACATTCTCCTAAAGATACCAAATTTATCTTTTCCCCAACATTTGCTGCTTTTACATTTGAAAGTATTGGCATAAAATTGCTTAATATAAGCATTATTGCCATTAATATTATTTTTACTTTTTTCATTTAATCACCTTTCTATTTTTTAATTTTTCACACTAATTTTAATGTATTTTTATATATTAGGAAAGTTGCATAATTTTCTAATATATAAAAGACTTTTTATTTTGTGTCGTAAAATAAATATTTTCTATTTAGTTAATATGTGCATTATTTTCTAGTTTATTTTTTATGTATTTACGTTTTATAGGCACAAAAAATAATCTTCCCTCCTTTCATTTTTTATTTTTGTTTTTTGGATTGTTTTTTCGAATAAAATTTTTATTTTGAATTTTTGATTTAAAATTTTTAAGTCACTATTGGACTAAATAGAATATATTATTTATATCATAAAATTTTATATTTGTAAATAGTTTTGTAAAATTTTTATGTCAATTATATTATAAGAAGGTTACTAATCACAGTCCATAAAATTATCATTTGTGTGTTTCCCGTCCTCCCTTGGGCATATGTATATGATTTTAAACTTTTCGAATGTGATTGGAGCAATATTAAAAATTCTTAAATAAATTTATGGAAAGGGTTCGCGTCGAACACAGTGAGGACTAAGCGGAAGGGTGCCATAAATTTATTTTAGAAATTCTTGTGTTGCGTATTGAGCCGAGAAAACGTTTCCAATCATATACATATGCCCAAGGGAGGATGGGAATACACAAACAATAATTTTTTGAACTGTAACAATAAAAAGATGAAGTTTCCTCCACCTTTTTATAAATTTTATATAATTTTTTAATACTATTCACCTTGAAAAATTCTTTCAAACTCATCTGCCTCAATTTTCTCTTTTTCAAGTAAAACTGCAGCAACCGCATGTAATTTATCAATATGGTCAGTAAGAATTTGTTTAGCCCTATTATAACCTTTATCAATAATAGCCTTTGTTTCCTCATCTATTATACCTGCAGTCTCTTCAGAATATTCTTTAGATTGAGCAAAATCTCTACCCAAGAACACTTCACTTTGATCAGAACCAAGCATTAAAGTACCAATTCTTTCGCTCATACCATATTTTGTAACCATACTTCTAGCAATTTTTGTTGCTCTTTCTATATCATTACTTGCACCTGTTGAAACATCATTTAATATTAATGCTTCTGCAACTCTACCACCTAAAAGTGATACAATATTTTCTTCCATTTCTGTTTTCGACATAAAGTTTTTATCTTCTGTTGGTCTGTACATTGTATAACCACCAGCCATGCCTCTTGGTACAATTGATATTTGATGTACAGGATCTTGTGTCTCTAAATAATGACTTACTACTGCATGACCCGCTTCATGGTATGATACAAGTCTATTTTCTTTTTCACTTCTAACTCTTGTTTTCTTTTCAGGTCCCATAGTTACTTTAACCATAGCATCTTCAATTTCTTTCATTCCAATTTCAGTTAGATTTCTTCTTGCTGCAAGTAATGCTGCTTCATTCAATACGTTTTCTAGGTCTGCACCTGCAAATCCAGATGTATTTTTTGCAATTACTTTTAAGTCGACATCGTCTGCTAATCTTTTCTTTCTAGAATGAACCTCTAATATTTGCTCTCTTGCTTTAACATCAGGTGCTCCAACAACTATTTGTCTATCAAATCTTCCAGCTCTTAATAAGGCTTTGTCTAATACATCAGGTCTATTTGTTGCTGCTAAAACGATAACGCCTTCATTATCTGAGAAACCATCCATTTCAACTAATAATTGGTTTAATGTTTGTTCTCTTTCATCATGTCCTCCACCTAGGCCAGCACCTCTTTGACGTCCAACTGCATCGATTTCGTCTATAAATATGATACATGGTGCATTTTTCTTGGCTTGTTCAAATAAATCTCTAACTCTTGAAGCACCAACACCTACGAACATTTCAACAAAGTCTGAACCACTTATAATAAAGAATGGTACACCTGCTTCACCTGCAACTGCTTTTGCAAGTAATGTTTTACCTGTTCCTGGTTGACCTACTAATAAAACACCTTTTGGTATTCTTGCTCCCATATCTGTAAATTTCTTTGGATTTCTTAAAAACTCAACAATTTCTTGTAATTCCTCTTTTTCTTCGTCAACACCCGCAACATCATCAAAAGAAATTTTGTTTCTATCTGCTGGTGTCATCATTCTGGCTTTGCTCTTACCAAATGACATTGATTTTCCACCATTTTGTCCATTTGCTGCTCCGCCCATCATAAAGAACCAGAATATAAAGAAAATTATCAAAATTCCAAATGGTGTAAGTAAACCTAATATAATTGATAATACTGATTCAGAACTTTCTTCTAAAGTAAATGCTCCGTTTTTAATAAATTCATCAGTATAATTCATAAAGTTTTCCATGTTTGGAATGTTTACTTGTTTTTTTACTTTATCATCAGATAGTTGAACTGTTGCAGAAGTTCCATCTGCATCTATAACTATTGATTCTACTTTCCCCTCATTTATTTTCGCAATTAATTCTGAATATTTTAGTTTTGTGTTTGTGTTTGTCATTATCGATGACAACAATACTATAAATATTACTCCAATTATTAGCCACATTGCTAATGTTTTAATTCCGTTTTTCAAAATAATTCCTCCTTCTGCTTGCTTTTATTAATTTTGCTTTTAAATTTTTTTACAAAATTTATTAAAGTATTTGCGCTACTATCAACTATAAAAATTTTATAACACATATATTCTGGTTTTGCAAGAATTTTTGTATTACTTTTTTGTTACAAAAAATCGTTGTCTTTCTAAGTATTACGGATAGTCAACTTAAGCCAAATTTTGGTTTATAAAATAAATTTTTTGATTTTTTACTAAAACTTTTATATTTTTATTTGGAGTTAAATATTTATTACCTATATTTTTTTCACATAATTTTATAATATCTTCTATATGTATTTTTTCTATTCCTTTTGTTGTTCCAAAAAGTCTTGATATAGTATATAGCAATAGTCTTGATTTTATAACCTTTTCTTGCTTATTAAAGCCTTTTAAATCCATTACAATTTGCTTTTTTTCTTCTTGTTGTACATATTCTTTATACTTTTCCTCAACAACATTTTCTAAGTATTCATCTTCTTCTTTTACTAAATCTGATAGTCTATCCATTGTTTGAATTATATTTGGATTAAATTCCTTTTTAATAAATGGAATAACAATATTTCTTACTTTGTTTCTAGTATATACATTTTCAAAATTTGTTCTATCAATTCTTGGTTCAATTCCATTTTGAGCACAATATTCTTCTATTTCAAATCTTTCACACTCAATTAAAGGTCGTATATATTTGTTATTTTTTATTGGTTCAATTCCCTTCAAACCCGCTATTCCGCTACCTCTTAGCATATTCATAATAATAGTTTCTATTTTATCATTTTTGTTGTGCGCAATAGCAATTTTGTTTGCATTCTCTTTTTCTAAAATTTCATCAAAAAATTCATATCTTGCATTTCTTCCTGCTTCTTCAGTTCCTATTTTTTTATTATTAGCAATTTTTTGAACATCTATACTTTTTGCGTAAAAAGTAACTCCTTTTTTTTTGCAAAAATTTTCAACAAATTTTTGGTCTTCTATTGCTTCTTCCCTTATCATATGATTTACATGTGCTACTATTATATCAAAGTTCATGTGTTGTTTTTTGTCATTTTTTATGTCATTTAAAATATTTAACATAGCAATAGAATCTGGTCCTCCTGAAACTCCAAGAACTAGCCTATCTCCATCTTTTATTAAATTATATTTTTTTATTGTTTCTAAAACTTTTTCTTTCATTATATATATCTCCTAAAAAAAACGGGATTGGGGGACGGGTCTTTAATCCCTATTTTTTAAATTTTTTGTATGTTTAAATTATTTAGGGATTGAAGACCCGTCCCCCAATCCCTATTTTTATTCTTCATCTCTTTTTGATAAATTAACGAATTTTGTATAACTTCCAAGCCATCCTAAATCTACAGTTCCAGTTGAACCACCTCTGTGTTTAGCAATAATGACTTCTGCTACATTTTTCTTTTCACTATCTTCATTATAATAATCGTCTCTATATAAAAACATAACAATATCAGCATCTTGCTCAATTGCTCCGGATTCACGCAAATCTGAAAGCATAGGTCTATGGTCTGGTCTTTGTTCAACCGCTCTTGATAACTGTGAAAGAGCAATTACAGGAACATCTAATTCTTTTGCTAATATTTTTAAAGATCTACTTATTTCTGATATTTCTTGCTCACGGCTACCATTACGTTTATTGCTTCCTTGTACCAATTGTAAATAGTCTATTACAACAAGTCCAATATTTTTCTCTAATTTAAGTTTTCTACACTTTGCTCTTATTTCCATTACTGATATACCAGGTGTATCATCTATATAAATTCCTGTTTCTGAAAGTGGTCCAATTGCTTCGGCTAATTTTCCCCAATCTTCATCTTCTAGTTTACCAGTTCTTACTTTGTTACTATCTACCATTGCCTCACTACATAAAATTCTGTTTACCAATTGTGCTTTTGACATTTCCAAACTGAATATTGCAACTGGTGTGTTTCCTCTCATTGCTGCATTTGTAGCAATATTTAATGCAAATGCAGATTTACCCATAGCAGGTCTTGCGGCAACAAGTATAAGTTCTGAACCATGTAAACCTGCTGTTCTATAATCTAAATCAGCAAATCCAGTTGGTACACCTGTTATATGTTCTTTTCTATTATACAATTCTTCCAATTCTGTAAAACTATCAACCAAAATATCTTTTATAGGTGAATATCCTTTTTGATTTTTGTCTTGCATTATATTGAAAATCTTTTTTTCTGCACCTTCCATAATTGCTTCTACATCTTCAGTTGGGTCATATCCTAAGTCTATTATTTCATTTGCGGTTTTTATTAAATTTCTTAATACTGACTTTTCTTCTACAATTTTTATGTATTTTGTAGCATTTGCTGTTGTTGGTACTTTTTCAGGTAATTCTGCTAAATATTCAAAACCACCTACTTGCTCGAATTTTCCCATTGATTCTAATTCTGCTTTTAATGTTATTAAATCAATTGGCTCTGCTCTATTGTACAAGTTTAACATTGCTGAATATATTATTCTATTATCTTCTCTATAGAAGTCTTCTTCTTTTAAGACTTCTATACTGCTTGCCACCGCTTCTTTATCTGTAAGCATACTTCCTATTACTGCTTGCTCTGCTTCTACATCATGTGGTGGTATTTTTCCTATATCCATTGCTATTCCCCCAAAATTTTTGTTTTTTGATTAATGTTTTATTGTAATTTGATAATATGTTGTTTTTGACATACATCAAAGCAACCAAAATTATTCAGAAATTATATCTACTTTAACTTTTCCAATTACTCCTTCAAATAATTTAATATCAACAGTAATTGTTCCTAAAGTTTTTATTGTTTCTTTTAAATCAATTTTCTTTTTATCAACTTTTATTTGGTATTGTTTTTCTAAGTTTTCTGCTATTTCTTTTGATGAAACTCCTCCAAATATTTTTCCATTTGCTCCTGATTTTACTTTTATTTTTAATAAAATTTTTGATAGTTTATCTGCTATTCTTTCTGCTTCTTCTTTTTCTTGTGATTTTTTAAATGCTTTTGAGTCTTGCATTCCTTTTAATTTGCTCATGTTCTCTGCATTTGCTTCTACTGCTAAATTTTTTGGAAATAAAAAGTTTCTAGCATATCCGTCTGATGCGTTTATTACTTGATCTTTTTTTCCTACTCCTTTTATATCTGCTTTTAATATTACTTTCATTAAAATCACAACCTTTCGCTTTTTTCTAACTTTGTATATTTTACACTATTTTTGAGGATTTTTCAACCGAACACAGTAACTTTTGTTTAAATAAAATAACAAAAAATCGGGATTGAAGACCTGTCCCCCAATCCCTAATTTTCTATTTCTGTAAAATACTCATTAATTCTAATAATCAATTCCTGTTTAACCTCTTCAATAGTCATTCCCTCAACTTGAGCACCGGCCAAAGTAATATGGCCACCACCACCAAGTTTTTCTAAGATAACTTGAACATTTATATCTCCAATAGAACGACCACTAATACAGATTTTTTCACCTGTATCACCTAAAACAAATGACGCAGTAACATCGCTTATTGTAAGTAATTCGTCTGCTGCCTTAGCGCACAATAAACTGATATCTTTAGATTTTTCATTATCACATAAAGCAATTGCTATTGAATCATTAACAATTTCTGCTTTTTTAACTATATTTGCTATTTTATTAAATGATTCTAAGTCACTTTGGAACCATTTTTTAACTCTTATAATGTCAACACCACATTTACGTAAATATGCTGCCGCCTCAAAAGTTCTTACACCTGTTTTAAACGTGAAACTTTTTGTATCCATCATAATTCCCGCATATAGTGCTTCCGCTTCTATTTTCTTTAATTCAACATTAACTTCTGCATATTGTAATAACTCTGTTACAAGTTCTGCCGCAGATGACGCATACACTTCTTGGAATGTTAGTGTTGCATTTTCGATATAGTCTGCACTTCTTCTATGATGGTCTATTATAACTATTTTACTAGCCTTTTTCAATACTTCTTCAGATTCAACATAAGTAATCTTATGAGTATCCACAACTACCAATAAAGTGTCTTCGTCAATATTTTCTTCGGCAACTTCTTTGCTAATTATTACATCCTCATATTCTGGCTCCTCTTTTAGGCTCTCCATAAAATTCTGCAATGCTGGTCTTTTATTTGAAATAATATATGCATTTTTGTTAAGACTCTTAGCAAGTCTATATATACCTATTGCAGATCCTATTGCATCAATATCAGGATTTGTGTGTCCCATAACCATTACTTTGCTTGACTCTTTTATAAGATTCTCTAATGCATGAGCCACAACTCTTGCCTTGACTTTAGTTCTTTTTTCAACTTCTTGTGACCTACCACCAAAGAATTTATAAATATCATTTTGTCTTACAACCGCTTGGTCTCCACCTCTACCTAGTACAATGTCCATTGCAGTTTGTGCAGATTTATATTTGTCTTTATCAACTTCGCCTTCATTTGAAATTGCAATACTTAATGTGAATTGTACTTTTTGTTTTGGATCTAAGTCCTTTATTTTATCTAATATACTGAATTTATCTTCTTTTATTTTTTCCAAATATCTTTGCTCAAAAATATAAATGTACCTATCTCTGTCTGATTTTATCAATATACCGTTTGTTTCATTTGTCCATTCATAAATTACTTTATCAATTTCTGCAATATATTGTGCTTTTTCTTCACTTTCTAGCATTTGCATATTTTCTTCGTAGTTGTCTATCATAATAATTCCAACACATGATTTTGAATCATTATATTCTTTTTGTAATTTGATGTTTTCTGTTTCGTCTATAAAATACAATATTGCCATATATTCATTTTTTTCGTTTTTAGAATATCTTTTTGAATTGACAAATTTTCCTACCATTCTGTATTGTCTTTTATTTACTTGAATATTTTTTAATATTGATTTATCTGTACTATCTTTTTTATTTTTAATTTCTTCTTTTAAATCATATATTAAATCATTTACAAAAGTGTTTATATCTATATCTTCAAATTCTGTTGCAAATTTTGAACTTTTCCATACTACATTTCCATCTGTTTCTAATATAATTAGTGGAAATGGTGGGTTTATTAAGCTTGTTTTTGCTGCAGAATCCACTGTTAATGTTAAATCTTGAAGTGTCTCTGATATTTCACTTTTTCTTTTGTTGTTAGCAAAATATGTGTATGCTAATATTAATACGTATAGTGCAATTGCTGGTATTATTAGCATTTTGTTTTGCCAACATATTCCTATTAATAAAATTAATATTATTACTAGGTATATTTTTGTTCTTGATACTAAGTTATCAAAGATTTTTTTGTTACTTGTTTGCATAAATCTCTCCTTTTACATCTTCTATTTTACTTCGATTTTGGAGATTTGTCAATATTGAACAACTTTCAGCCTATCAAAAAAGACAGAAAAATTCTGTCTTTTTATCAATAATTAACAATATTATCTAAATATATTTTTACAACATCTTCTGGTTTAATTTCACTTTCATTATAATCATCAATCCACATACATTGAATAGCATGTGAAAATACTTCTTTTCCATCTATATCAGAACTATTATATACATATACACTCAACTGATCGCCATAACTCTTGCTTCTTGAAATAGAATATCCTACACCTCTATCCTTAATCTTTTCACAATTAACCAAATTAGATGGAATATATTGTTTACCTGTTGAATTAGGAGAAAACCAGAAAGTATATCCACCCATTATCAATTGATCACTATCAACAAAATCAATTGTTCCTATAGTCTTATATGATTTTAATGCAATTCCATTCAAACCATCATAGCTAATATAATGATCTAAATAAAATCCAATTTTTTTATCAACACTAAGATTGCTAATTATTTCTTTTACTGCATTTTTTAACTCTTCGTCTCCTTTTGTTTTAGAAGCAGTATATATAGAAACATCAACCCCATCAATATTTGCAACATATTGATGCATATAATAACCTTTTTTATAATTATCTATATAACATTTTAAATTATCTTCTTCAAATAATAATGTTTTAGACTCTGTAACTAATTTTTTTCCGTCAACTTCAAAATTTTCATCAGAAACTATAATCTCCGTTTCTCTATTACCTATATTAAATACGGTAGCCACTCTTCCATCAAAATTATATATTACTTTTGTTTTTATTTGAGATTTTTCACTGCTTTTTTTATATGTTAAATATTTTGTTCTTTCTTGATTACAAAAAAAAGAAAACTTATCTTTATTAACATCTTTAAAATTCCTTGATGCGTCTACATATTCTACCCCATCAATTATTAAACTATCATTTTTTTCTTCACTTATTTCTTCATCGTTGCTATTTTCTTTATTTAATGTATTTATTTCATTTGTACTATTTTCTTTTTTGTTATTCAAAATTAATATTATGCCAAAAAATACGACTAAAATAATTATAACTACAATAGCAATTTTTAAAATTTTCTTATTTTTCATTTTTTCCCCCTTTTTATGATTATAATATTAAACCTTTTTTATAATATCATAAGATTTAAATTTTGTAAATAAAAAACATAGTAAATTTCAAATTATTTTCAGCAAAAGTTACAATTCACAGTTCTTAAAATTAATATTTGTATGGATTCCTTAACACTTGAATAATTATATATATATTTGAGATTGCATCCTGTTCATTACGTTCAAAAAGTAAATCTAACATAAAAAGCAGTAGCCTTACCCTGGTATAAAATATTTATATGCATATGATTTTAAACTTTTCAAATATGATTGGAGCAATATTAAAATTTCTTAAATAAATTTATGGTAATATTCACTTTTGAGCATAGCAAGGATAATCAGAATTGTAACATAAATTTATTTTGATACCAATACCGCTCTAAATCCATTACTATAAAAGCTATTGCCATCTGAACAAGCCATTGCCATTATACCTGCATTTTTTCCATATTCATATGTTGCACCATGTAATATATATGCCTTATCACTAAATAAATATTTAAACCAATCATCATTCCAAGCAGTTTGTCCAACACCTACATTACTTATTTCTTTTAGTGCATCTCCATATTTATTATTTACATTATAATTAGATGCTATTTTTTCTTCTTCACTTTGTGAATTTTCCTCATTTTTTTTATATACAGTTACGTATTTAGTACTTTTATTATTTGCCGTTTCTTCAATTAATGCTGTACCCGTCTGCTTTAAAAAATCGCTATTTATATCTTCTATTCGTCCTGCATTTCTTTCAAAAAGTCCACCTGATGTATCATATATTCCATATATTGTTCCAGTTGTACTTGCTCCAGTGCCTTTTAATTGTGTCCATGTATATATCCCTGCTTGTTGTTTATTTTTTATTTTTTCAATTGTTGTTCCTACTTCATCAGAATCGGCACTATCACCTGAACAACCTGTTACAGCATAAGCGTATGGAGTCGTACTATCACTATTTAATGTCACATTATTTATCAAAATATCCCTATTTTCTAATCCATATTTACTTTTTGTAAGATACACAATCGCACCCCATTCACTACTCTTCATTAGATGGCTATCTGTTTCTTTTTCTTTAAATCTATATATGTTATTTTTTCCATTTAATGTTTTTGAAATTAAATATGCATCATTTAATGATATATAATTCATTGAATAAGTTAATCCTTGAAATGTTGGATATTTTATTTTTGTCTGTTTTTTATTTTTCCATTCGTATAAATTTTCTCCTTTTTTTATAGAATATTCACCATCTAGCCAGTTTCTTGCTGTATCGTTATGCTGTTGACCGTATCCCTCATAACCAGATACTACTACTGTATTTTGACTATATAATATTTCACTTTCTTGTACTCTTGCTTTATTATTTCCACTTGCATATCCTGCTTCAAATTTTGCAACCCATATTCCTGTTAGTTCTTTATCCCATCCACCATTTTGATAATCAATATTACTTTCGTTTGTAAATGCAGGATGCACTGTATACTTGTTTGTTTTAGTTGAATCTGTTTCTATTACTTGATTTTTATCTGTTTGCCTTTGAGCAGTTTGTAAATTGCCATTATCATCTATATAATTATCTGTTGTACCAATTAAAAAAACAATATCAAATATTCCACCTTTCGATTTATCATTTGAATCATTATATATAATTTTATAAGCAAATCTTGGAATCCATACCCACATACTTCCATCTTCTGTTTGTGCATTTGCCCACTTTTTCTCGTCATAGTTATACCAATCACTTGTATTAATATCATTTACTGATTTTACGCTTCCTTCTGTTGTATCTGTTGGCTCTTCAAATTCAATTGCCTTCATGCCTGTCATCAATTCAGGTTTATTTACTTTCCCATCCCATTTTCCTTCTGCATCCTGACGAACAATTTCCTTTTGATATTTTGATATTAAACTTTTTTCGTTTTTTTGTTCATTTTCATATTTTTGTTTTGCATCCTTTGCCTTTTTAAATATCCCCGTATTAGATAAAGTAGATATTGAAATCCCTGCCAAAATCAATAAAATAACAATAGTGACAACCAATGCTACAAGTGTTATTCCTCTTTCTTTCATTCCTTTTATTTCTCTCAAACCAAACATAAAAATTCTCCTTTTCTCTTGTGATAATCCAATTATATAACAATTTGTTTTAAAATACAATATAACATTTTGTTTTATTTTATAATTTTTTCAGATTTTATTTTTAGTTATTATTACCAACTATACAAATTTTTATAAGGAAGGATTTTAAAAATGGAAACACGAATAAAAAATTTAAGAGAAGATAATGATTATACTCAAAAACAAATTAGCAAATTTCTTAATATTTCACAAGTTGCTTACTCCTACTATGAGTTAAACAAAAGAAGTATTCCTTTAGAACTGCTATGCAAATTAGCAGATTTCTACAATACAAGCGTTGATTATCTATTATACAGAACAAATATCCGCACTCCTTATAGCGACATTTCTATCATAAAAAAATCAAATAAAGATTCAATAACAATATAATATCACCCACCATTTGCACAAAATCAAAAATAGTGTTGTACTCATTTTGCACAAAATCAAAGATAGTGTTTTATTCATTTTGCACAAAATCAAAAATAATATCATTCAAGATTTACACAAAATCAAGAATAATATTATTTTTATTGAACTATCTCAAGATAGTATATTATTTATTTTCATCATTAATTACATTAGTACTTAAAACTGCCTCTTCCTTATTTTGTTCACTATCCTCTTGTTTTTTAACAGCATCTGCTATCATAATAAACTTAACCTCGCCATCATTTTCACCATCAAGCATTGTGAAATTATTATAATCTTTAGATAAATCAGTTAATTTTTGAACTCTTGTAGTTAAATCTTTAACATCACCATTAATATAATTACAAATTTTCTTGATTCCTTCTTCATTAAATGTCTTAATGCCCTCTGCTAAAGTTGTTGCTCCATCATTAACTTGATTTGTTCCATTTGCTAATGTTGTAGCACCATTATTTAATTCTGATAATCCTGATGTCAATTGATTTAAGCCATTTCCTAAAGTGCTCATTTGAGAAACAACTTGATTTGTAAATGTCTTTTTAGCTTGATTTCCAACTTGTTTTGCTACTGTTGTTGAAGTTTGCATTGCTGTTGTAGTTGCAGTACTTTGAGCGGTTGTTAAAGCGGTTGTTATTGCTGTTTGTGTTGCTATTTGTTGTGCTGTTTCAATAGCAGTTGTTTCTGCTGTTTGTGTTGCAACTTGTTGTGCTACATTTAAAGCAGTTGCTACTGCAGTTTGTTTTGCTACTGTTTCTGCAGTTGCTAATGCAGTTTTTACCGCAGTTTGTTCCGCAGTATTTTGAGCTGTTTTTATAAGTAATGCTTTTTCTGCATCTGTTAATGTTGTTGGATAATTTGCTTGGGCATTTGCTATTATTGCTTTTTTTTGTTCTTCTGTCAATTGTGCTCCATCTTTAGCTTTTTCTGTAATTTGTGCTTTTTGCTTTTCTGTTAATGCTGCTCCTTTTTCTGCTAATGCTATAATTTCTGCCTTTTGAGCATCCGTTAATTTAGCTTTGTCAGCCGCTTGTGCTTTTATTTGTGCTTTTTGCTCATCTGTTAAAACTGCACTTTTTTGAGCTTGTGCTTTTATTTGAGCCTTTTGCTCATCTGTTAACTTGCTACTTTCGGCTGCTTGTTTTTTTATTAATTCTAAAGTTTTACTATCTAATGCTTCTGACTTATCATTTTTTAAACTTTGTGTTGATTTTGTAACTTCTGAAGATATTGTTTGTGCACCATTATATGCAGTTGTAACGCCATCCTTTAAGGTATTTGCCCCTGTTGCTAATTGTGTAGTTCCATCTTTTAATGTGTTAGCTCCATCTTGAATTTGGTTCATTGAAGTTTGTAATGTATTTACTTGACCATATATTTCATCTAAATTATCAAAAACCTTTAAATCGTCTTCTTCTAAAACTTTAGGTGTAACATAAGACATTATGCTACTTGTTTCGAAATTTGTTGCATCCATTGTAATTTCTACATTACTTGGAATTTCAACTTCGTCATCAGATAATCCTAAACTTTCTTGTAGACCTGGCATAGCCATACCAACTACAACAGTTTTTGAACCATCATCAACAACTTTACCTGAAGAAACTTCTATATTTCTTGCATTTTCGTTTTCTATTATAGTTCCTGCAACTACTACAAATGGTACATACATTTTAACTTTTTTACCATTTATATCAACAGTTCGTTCTTCTTTATTTGTATATTGTAATGTAATTTTAACTTTACCACTTTTTCCGGCAATTTCGTTTGCAGAAAGTTCTTTTCCATCTAACTCATATTTAACATTACATTCAATTGGTAACTCTTTTGAAGATTCTCCTTGATAATAAATATCATTTTTATTAGCATTCCATACAAATTTGTTACCATCTTGTGTATAATTTTCGTCTCCACTTGTATTTTTAACATTTAATAAATCTGATAAATCATTAATTAAATCTGCATTTTCAGTATTTTTAATATGTGTACTTACTATTGTTTTATAATTTTTTCCATTACTGTCCATTTTTGAATAAACAGTTTCATCTTTTGTGTAAGCAAATACAGGAAGTGTGTATCCAACCATAGAGCATAACAATGTACCTGAAATTATTTTTGAAATTACTTTATTATTCATTTTTTATACCTCCAATTTTATTATACATTAAGTTGAAAAATTTCAAATTCGCCACTTTACACAGCCAAAATTGTAATTATTTTTCAACGCTTTGTTTCATCTTTAAAGTCGTCTTGCAAATAATCTTATCAAACAACAATAAGAATGCTGGTAATACCATAATAACAGTAAACATACTTATAATTGCGCCTCTAGACATAAGCGTACATAATGATGCAATCATTCCAATTTTTGAAACAACGCCAACCCCAAATGTTGCACCAAAGAAACATAATCCACTAACAATAATTGAACTTATTGATGTTCCTAATGCTTCTGAAACCGCTTCTTTTTTGTCTTTTCCTTCTTTTCTGAAATTTATATATTTTGTTGTTATCAATATTGCATAATCTATTGTAGCCCCCAATTGAATTGTTCCAATAACTATTGAAGCAATAAATGGCAAAGTAGTATTTGTATATGTTGATATTCCCATATTTAAGAATATAGCAAATTCAATTACAACCATCAAAATTACTGGTAAAGAAATTGATTTTAAAACAAATATCATAATTACAAATATAACTGCAATTGAAACACTATTTACACTATTAAAATCATGGTCACTAATCTCAACTAAGTCTTTCATTAATGGTCCTTCACCTGCAAGTAAAGCACTATCATCATACTCTTTAATTATTGAATTGATTTTATCAACTTGTTCATTCAACTCATCTGTTGCAAGTTCATATTTTGAACTGATTACAACTAATTGATATTTATCATTTTCAAGCATTGACTTAATACTATCTGGTATTACTTCTTCTGGGATTCCATTATCTGCAAGTGATGAATATCCCAATGCAAATTCGACTCCATCTAAGTCTTGAATTTTATCTAACATCTCATTTACTTTGTAACTTGGAACATCTTTATTTACTAAAGCAAGTTCAGTTGAAACCATATTAAACTTATCTTCCAAAGTATTTGATGCTTCTATACTTGGTAATGTTTGTGGTAGTGTTTTATTTAAATCATAATAAACACTTATTTTTGAGTAACCATAAACTGCTACCGGTAATATTACTAAGAATGCAACAATTATTGCTTTATAATGTTTAATATTAAAGTTTTTCCATTTTTCAAATCTTGGTAATATTTCTTTATGTTTTGTTTTTTCAATAGCCTTATCAAATATCAATAGCATTGCTGGTAATACTGTAACAACAGAAACAACTCCTAAGAATACACCTTTTGCCATTACAATTCCTATATCTTTTCCAAGTGTTAAGTTCATACTACAAAGTGCTAAGAACCCTGCTATTGTAGTTAAAGAACTTCCTACTACTGATACTAATGTTTTTGATATTGCATGAGCCATTGCCTCATCATTATTACTATAATTTTGTTTTTCTGCTTTATAACTGTGGTATAAGAATATCGCGAAATCCATTGTTACACCAAGTTGTAAAACAGCACTAATTGCTTTTGTTATATAAGATATTTCTCCTAAGAAAATATTTGAACCCATATTATATAAAATTGCAATTCCTATGCTTGCTAAAAGAAACACTGGAGCTAAATATGAGTCTAATGCAAATTGTAAAACTAACATACATAAGATTACAGCTATAACTACATATATTGCAATTTCTGAATTAGCAATATTTTTTGTATCTAGTACTAAAGCAGACATTCCACTTATTTTACATTGTTTATCAGCAATTTTTCTTAATTGTTCTATTGATTCTAATGTTTTATCTGAAGAAATTCCCTCTTTGAAAGTTACTAAAATTGCTGTATCTCCATCTTTATATGCTATATCTTTTACTTCGTCTGGTAGCATTTCTTCTGGTATATTTGAACCAAGTAAATCTGCCACACTTGCTACTTTTTCTACATTATCTAATTCTTTAAATTTATCCTCTAATTTTTGAATATCTTTTGTACTCATATTTTCTGTAATTACAATTGAATATGAACCCATATTAAATTCATTTGTTAATATGTTTTCACCCTTAACTGTATCTACATCATCTGGTAAGTATGCTAATATATCATAATTAATTCTTGTTGCTTGCATTCCTATAAATGATGGTATTAGTAACAATAATGCAATTATGAGAATGATTTTTTTATGCTTACATATTTTCTCTGCAAATTTTAACATTTTTTTACTCCTTTCGAATTTAGGGATTGGGGGACGGGTCTTCAATCCCTATTTTTTTTCGGGATTGAAGACCCGTCCCCATAATCCCCAATTTTTATGACCGTTAGTCACTTTCTATATAATACTACTTTTATGACCATTGGTCAATACTTTTTACAAAATTTATATAAATTTATTGACCAAAAGTCAAATTTATGCAATAATATTTATATATTAAATACAAAATCTAAAAAATTGTATCTCATGGAAGGAATGAAATTCACTATGAAAAATGATAAAGAAGGAAAAGAAAATAGACTACTAAACACGGCTTTTAAATTATTTACTGAAAAAGGAATAAAAGATACATCAATACAAGAAATAGTTGATAATGCAAGTGTTGCAAAGGGTACTTTTTACTTATATTTTAAAGATAAATATGAAATACGAGATATTTTGATTGCTAAAAAATCTCAAAAACTTTTCTCTGATGCTTTAAAATCTCTTAGAAAAAATTACATTTCAGATTTTTCTGATTGTATTATTTATATTATAAATTATGTTATTGATGAATTAACTAAAAATCCTTTGCTTTTAAAATTTATTTCTAAAAATTTGTCTTGGGGGGTTTTTAGTAAAACTGTTTTGAATTTGCACGATAAAGGTGCTGATGATGAAGATTCTGTTTATGATTTGTTTATTAGGGGTATTGAAGAGAATAATATAAAATTAAGTAATCCTGATGTTACTTTGTTTATGATTATTGAACTTGTTGGCTCTACTTGCTTTAATTCTATTTTGTATAAAGAGCCTTTGCCTATTGAATATTATAAACCATATCTGTATAGAACTATTCGTAATTTGATAAAAGATGAGGAAATTAAAAAATAATCAAATTTTTTATCCAACAACTCTAAAAGATGTAACGAGTACTTAAATTTTCATTACATCTTTTTTGGTTTTCATATGTTAATTTTTATATTTTTAGCATCTTCTTCTCTTATAGCAATAATAGTACCTCTAACAAGAAATGCTCTTGGATCTCCAGATGGACTTATTAATATAGGCGTAATTTCTGTTCCTTTAACAAGTCCCATATCTAGTAATCTTCTTTTTATTCCTTCATCACATTCAATTTTATTTATTTTTCCACTTTTATTTAATGGTAATTGATTTAAGTTTCCTATTTTCATATGTGTTCCTCCAAAATACAATCTCCTACTATATTATATTTTGTCGAAATATAAATGTGACAAACTATCTTTTATGCTCTCTTTCCAGGTTTTCTGCATCTAAGTTCATTTCTTCTTTAACACCTTGAATAATTTGGTCTTGTGATAATTGATTTCCTTTTTCTTTCAATTCCCTTAATAATTTTTCTCTAACCTCATTTGCAGTAAATACCTCTTTTATTTGTTCTTCACCTTGATCATTTTCGTAATTTAATATTTCTTGTACATAATATTCCAAATCAAAATGTTCATGTGTTCCTGTATTTTTATCTCCATCAAAGTCCTTTACATCCTTTGGTTTACATCCTTCATCAGTATGTTCTTGTATTTCATCTTGAACTTTGTCACCTTGATATGTACCTCTATTTTTATTCATTATTTCTCTTGTTTCAACAGGAATAACTTGTGTTTTAGATGTTTCTATTTGAATTCCGACATTTTCGTTTTCTTCTTTTGTTTTTTGATATAAGAACATATTAACATTTCCCATATCATTTTCACATCCAATGCTCATTCCATTTGATTTTCTAGTATATACAGAAACGTCTTTATTATCTCTTGTTGCCGTACTATTTGCTCTAACCTTAGTTTGATTTCTTGTTGCTCCATTTCCTACTGATTTGTCCATTTCGAATTCATCGTTTAACACTGTTGCAGTTCCATCGCTTTTTACTCCTACTAGTGAATATGTCGTATTATTCTTTTTAGTTCCTGGAGTAATTTCTTCTACGTTTTCTGAATATACAACATACATACTTTCATAGCCTTTTAAATCTAAACGATTTCCAAGAGTTTGCTTTCCGTCTACCTTTTTATTTAAATCAACTTTTTGTATTCCATTTACTTTTATTTTTTCTGTTTGCTTTTTATTCAATTTATTTTTCTTTTCTTCTGGTTCTTTTTCTTCTTTCTCTTCTTGTTCTTCAGAAAGTTCTTCTATTTCTTGCTTATCCATATCTTCCATTAATTTTTGAACTTCCTCTTCTGCAACTGTTCTTCCAAGATGTGCTGATAAAATTTCTGCCATCTCTTTTGTTTGTAATTTGTTCAAAGAATTTTTTTCTATTTCTTCCTCTGGTGTTGCCTCCAACAATTCATTTATTGCTTTCATTTTGTCTGGTTCAGAAATTGCAAATGTGTTGTTATATATAATTTGATTGTTTCCTAATGTTCCTGCTATGCATTTGATTCCTAAATAATAGTTTTTTTGCTCTGTTGTTCTTTCTTTTCCATTTTCGTCTTTTTCTGTTATTTCTTTTTCTACTATTAATACTACGTCTGCTCTTTTTTGTCCATTTATTTTGTCGTTCCATTCTGCTGAACCTACAAGTTTTATGTCTTTTATTTTTATTTTTTTGTTTTCTGTTTGTTGCTTTAGGATGTCGTTTTCTATTGTGTCTCTAAAACTTTCTTCTAGTTTTAATATTTTTCTTTCTTTTTGATTCATGTTTTTTCCCCTCCTAGGATTTTATTGAACAAATCTAAAAAATCTTTGATTTTTTTAGTAAATTTGTTCATGTGCGAAAATTTATGAAATAAATTTTCTGTGCAATGTAATTTTCTATATTATGAAATTTGTATAACTTTCATAATATAGAATAAAAATTAAAAATCACTCTTTTCTAGAACTTATTATATCACATTGATATTGTTTTTTCTAGATTTTAGAGCGATTTTTGTTTTTTAATATTAATTATTATTTATATATAAGATTGGTCGAAATCCCAGGCTAACGAAATTATATGGAGTATCATAACTGTATCGAAAGCACGTATAATTATCTTTGTTGTAGTAGCTTCCTCCCCTTCTAACACACGGATAACCTGAAATATTAGATGTTTCTGTTACCCATTCACAAACATTACTTGCTATGTCAAAAATATTACACGGATTGTCTTTTGTTGTCCCTGTCTGCTCTGGTAATGATCCACTATTCAAACTATTTTGATTTGCATAATTTATTTCGTCTGAACATTTTTGTATAAACGTAATTGCAGTATCCCATGCATAACTATTAATTAGGTCACTTTTAAATTTAGTGCTTTCCTTATACATATCTTGTGATAATTCTCCGGCTTTATTTTGTGTTATATAATTCCACACCTGTTGATTTGCTTTACATACTAATTGCAATTGTTGACCATTTGCACTTGTATACCCTGTCCAATTTGCTTCCTCATTGATATTGCTTGTTGTTATATTGTTTTCATCATACCCTGTAATTCCTGCTTCATATCTACTAATGTAGTATCCACTGTTTTTTTTAACACTTGATTGAAATTCTGATATATTTTTTGCTACTATGTTACCTTTATCTGATACCGCTAATTCTTGGTAAAAATTTTCTATCACACTTTTATTTTGTTCTGTTGGCGTTCCATCACTTGCAAATGTATATCTATTTAGTTCTATCTCCGTTATTGTTCCATCCTCTTTTGTTATATTGCCAACTGGAACCCAAACAAATTGACTTCCTTTTGTTGCATTTTCTGTTACATCTTCTATTACGATGCCTTTATCAACTGTTGTTGCCTCTGCTACTACTATAAAACCCGCTGGTACGACCATTTTGTTTTCTTTTTCATCTATTAACTCTATGTTTTTATCTGTACTAAGTGGATTTCCATTTTCGCATTCTTTTATTGCCTGTTTAACAGTTTTTCTTTCAGGCAAATAATTACTTATTTCTTTTTCATAACTATCTAATTCTGTATTTTGCTCTAACTCTACATCTTCAAATTTTTTCTTTGCATCTTTTGCCTTTGCAAATATTCCCGTATTAGTCAATGCAGATATTGAAATCCCCGCCAAAATAAGCAAAACCACAATTGTAATCACCAACGCCACAAGCGTTATCGCATTTTGCTTTTTCAATTTTCCCATTTTTTTATTTTCCTCCTTTGTAAATTTTTCACAATTTATTATAAAATTATACATGTAAAAGTAATACATATAAAATCATGTATGTCATTTTATATTTTACAAATACCAAAAATAAAAGTCAATACTTTTATCAAATTTTGTCATATTTAAATACGACATTTATCATTTTTAAAATCATTCACAAAAATAGTATAAAATATTATAGTAATATATAGAAAAGAGGAAAAATTATGGAAAAAACAAACATAACAAAACACATAGGGAACAAATTTCAAGAATATAGATTAAAAAATAACTTAACACAAAATCAAGTTGCAGAAATAACAGGGCTAGAACCACGACATATCAGCCAAATAGAAAGAGGACTTTCAAAAGGAAGTATAGACACTTTGCTAAAACTATGTAATGCCTATAAAATTACACCTGATATTATTTTATACGATTTATTAGATGAAGATTTAAAAAAAGATGTTTCAATATACGCAGAAAATTTCAAAAAATTGAATCAAAAAGATAAAAAAAGTATACTACATTTTATTGACTATTTTCTTTCAAGATAAAAACTTATAAAAAAATTTATAAGTTTTTTAAATCGTTTCCATATTTTAACCCCAACGAATATGCCAGTGCAAAATAATATTCTTCCACTTCATAAAATAACTGTATAACCTCATTAAATTTAGACTTTTGCTTATCATCAAAAAGTAATTCAATTTCATCTATTAAATCATATAATTTTTCATACTTTTTATTAAAATCCTTACATTCTTTTAGTTTATCCATTCTTTCGTTTATGAGATTTGTAATAAATTTATAATCTCCATTTTCAAAAAATTCAATTTTCTTATCCATTTTTAACACACTTCTTTCAATCTTTTATATTCTATATTTTAGTATATCTAATTTTATTTATTTTAGTCATTTTAAATTTATGTATAAATGTTTATATATTATTAAACAATATTATACTTTTTATCGCAATATATGTCAATATTTATTTTGAAGTAAACACAATTTATTTTTACCTTTATTTAGTATTGACACATATACTATTATATACTAAAATAAAATATAGAGTTAAATAATTTATTTCACTAAAGGAGAACTATGGAAAGTTTATTAGAAAAAATTTATGCAGACAATAAATTTATATATATAATTAAAGATTTGATAGAAAATAAAACAGTTCAAAAAATGAAAAATTATAAGCAACATTATGAAACAACATGTTTTGAGCATTGTTTAACCGCATCATACTACTGCTACAAAATTTGCAAAAAATTTGGTCTGGATTACATATCTTGCAGTAGGGCCGCTATGTTACATGATTTGTTTTTGTATGATTGGCGAAAAAGAGAGAATGGTAGAAAGGGCTTGCATGCTTTTACCCACCCAAGAACTGCATGCGAAAATGCTTCTAAATTGTTTAATTTGAATGATATAGAAACTGATATTATTTTAAAGCATATGTGGCCAGTTACTTTCTTTTCTATTCCAAAATATAAAGAGAGTTTTGTTTTGACTTTAGTCGACAAGTATTGTGCTTTAAATGAATCACGCGATGAAATTTATAACCGTTTTTGCCAGAAAAAGGCTTTTAGATATGCTTACGTATTTTTATGTTTATTATTTATAAAAGTTTAAAAGTGAGACATTTACTGTCTCACTTTTTTTATTATTCTGCTTTGTTTTCTGTTGTTTCAGCAACTGGTGTTTCAACAACTTCTTCTTTAACTTCTTCAGCAGCTGGTTCTTCTGCTAAATCTTCTTTAATAGTAATTTCTCTATTTTCGATTCTAGCTCCAACCATTTCTTTAGTTTTAGCGGCTTTACCTACTCTGTCTCTTAGGTAGAATAATCTAGCTCTTCTTGCTTTACCTACTCTAACTAATTCAACTTTTTCAACTAATGGTGAATGGATTAAGAATGTTTTTTCTACACCAACACCGTAAGATGTTTTTCTTACTGTAAATGTTTGGTTAACTCCTCCACCTTGAACTTTAATTATAATTCCTTCGAAAACTTGGATTCTTTCTTTGTTTCCTTCTTTAATTCTAACATGTACTTTTACTGTATTACCAACTTTTAATTCTGGTATTTTATTCTTAAGTTGTTCGTGTTCTATTGATTTAATAATATCCATTTTACATTCCTTTCTTGAGGCACTATTCGTTTGGAAAAAGAATTGTTATTTGACTAGGCAAACAAAATTTAAATTTATGATACGTGCGTTTGCACGTTGATTAAATTTAAATTGAAGTTTAACGACGTCAAATGATAATTATTTTTTCAAACTTTACCTCCTTCGTTTTTTATGAGCGGTGCCTACTTGGTTTGGCACGTCATTCCTATTTTTTCTAAAATTTTCTTATCCTCATCAGATAAATCAACTTTTTCCAAAAGGTCTGGCCTTTTTTCTAAAGTTCTTTTCAAACTTTGCTCTCTTCTCCACTTGTCTATCATTTGATGGTTACCTGAGCGTAATACTTCTGGAACTTGTTGTCCTTCAAAAATTTCTGGTCTTGTATACTGTGGATATTCTAAAAGTCCTTGTGAAAATGATTCTTCTGTTGTCGAACCATCTTTCAAAACTCCTTCTACATATCTACTTACAGAATCGATTAATACCATTGCTGGTAACTCTCCTCCTGTTAATACATAATCACCAATTGAAATTTCTTCGTCAACTATGCTGTCCAGTACTCTCTGATCAATTCCCTCATAATGACCACATAGAAGAATTAAGTGTTCTTGTTTTGATAGTTCCTCTACTTTTTGTTGGTCTAATTTTTTTCCTTGTGGCGACATATAGATAACTCTTGTTCTTGTTGATTTTCCAACATTTTCTGTCTTTTCTATTTTCTTTAAATTTGTAACATTCCTTACATCTTTAATATTTGAAATAACAGATTTATATGCATCATAAACAACATCTGGTTGAATTACCATTCCAGCACCACCACCATAAGGAGTATCATCAACTTTTTTGTGTTTATTTTTTGAAAAATCTCTAATATTTATTAAATTAACATTTATTAGTCCTTTTTCTTTTGCTCTTCCAATTATGCTCTCATTTAAAATATTGAACATTTCTGGAAAAAGTGTTAAAACATCAAATTGCATTTAATTTATACCCCCATAACAACGCTAAACAGCAGTTATTTTTTAAACTAACCCTTTAAGCAAATGTGCAACTATCTTCTTTTCTTCTAAATTAATTTCTTTAATTACATCAGATATTGCAGGCAATAATAATTGTTTTCCAAGTTCGTCTTTTACAACATATATGTCACAACTTCCACTATTAAAAACATCATCCAATTTTCCAAGCAATTTGCCTTCATCAGAATAAACATCTAATCCAATTAAATCAACAATATAATATGTACCTTCTTCAAGTTCAGGTTCATCTTGTCTATTAATTTTTAAATATGAATTACGCAACAATTCTGCATCTTCCACTCTGTCTATCCCTTTGAATTTGATTAATACCATATCTTTATGATATTTTACTTCTTCAATTTCATATTGTTTTTTAGTTTTATTTGATTCAACATATACTTTTTCTAAGTTATCAAATCTGGTTATATCATCTGTAAAAGGTTTGACTTTGACCATTCCTTTTATTCCAAATGTATTAACTATTTGACCTATTTCTAAAAATTCTTGCATTAAAATTATTTCCTTTTTTATAAATTTAAATTTTGAAAAAATTGTTATTTGACTTATACCAAATGGCAATTATTTTTCAAATTTCTAATCAATAAATTCTACAGAAACTTTCTTATGTTCTCTAGCACCAACTGATTTTGCAACAGTTCTTATAGATTTTGCAAGTCTTCCTTGTTTACCAATTACTTTACCCATATCCTCATTTGCAACTTTTACTTCAAATACTACAGATTTTTCATCTTGCTTTTCAGTTATTTCAACTGCATCTTTGTTATCAACAAGATTTAAAATTATAGTTTCAATAATTTCTTTCATAGCTAAATATCCTTTCACTACGTCTCAATTTATCATTGCATTAAACTCTAATGACAATAATAAAATTATTTTGCTGCATTTTCAATTAATTTTTTAACAGTATCTGTTGGTTTTGCACCATTTTTAATCCATTGTGCAACTTTTTCTTGATCTAAAACTATTGTAGATGGTTCTGTCATTGGGTTGTATGTTCCTATTTTTTCGATTATTTTACCATCTCTTGGAGATTTAGAATCAGCAACTACTATATGATAGAAAGGAGCTTTTTTCTTTCCTTCTCTTTGTAATCTGATTTTTACCATTTTAATTTCACCTCCCGGAATTGATGGACATTCCTTAACATTCCCTTTTAAAGGGATTGCGGGTCAGTCCTCTAATTTTTTATATAAACTTAAAAAGTTAATAACTATATTTTAAAATTTTTTAAAGCATTTTCATCAATACCATTCATAAATTTTTTCATTCCACCTTTACTCTTCATTTGCTTCATCATTTTTTGTGTCATTTCATAAGATTTAATGAATTTATTTATGTCTTGTACTGTTGTTCCACTACCCTTTGCAATTCTAATTCTTCTACTTGCATTTAAAAGTTTTGTATTTCTTTTTTCCTTAGGTGTCATAGAACAAATAATTGCTTCTATTTTACCAAATTCCTTGTCATCAACTTTGATATCTTTAAATTGATTCATACCAGGAATTAGTTTTAATAATGATGAAAAAGAACCCATTTTTTTCATTTGTCTGATTTGAGCCAAATAGTCATCTAAATCTAACTCACTCTTTCTCATCTTCTTTTCTAATTTTTCGGCTTCTTCTAAATCAAAGGCCTCTTCTGCTTTTTCTATAACTGCTAAAATGTCACCCATTCCTAAAATTCTTGATGCCATTCTATCTGGATGAAAAACTTCTATATCACTCATTTTTTCACCAGTTGCAGCAAATTTTATAGGTCTGCCAGTAACTTTTTTAACTGAAAGTGCCGCACCACCACGAGTGTCACCATCTAACTTTGTTAGAACAATTCCATCTATTCCAACTTTTTCGTTAAATGTTTCTGCAACATTTACTGCTTCTTGACCAGTCATAGAATCTACAACTAATAGTATTTCGTGAGGTTTTACGCTCTTTTTAACATTTTGTAATTCTTCCATTAACTGCTCGTCTATTTGTAAACGTCCAGCCGTATCTAGAATAATTACATCATTCAATTTTGACATTGCCACATTTATTGCTTGTTTTGCAATATGTACAACATCTTTTGATTGTTCATTTGCATATACAGGGATATTTAATTGTGCTCCAACAACTTGTAATTGTTTGATAGCCGCTGGCCTATAAACATCACATGCAACTAATAATGGCTTTTTTCCTTGCTTTCTAAATAAATTTGCAAGTTTTCCAGATGTTGTTGTTTTACCTGAACCTTGAAGTCCAACCATCATTATTATTGTTGGTGGGTTTGGTGAAAAATTAACTTTGCTTTCTGTTCCACCTAAAAGTTCAACTAATTCGTCTTTAACTATTTTTACAACTTGTTGTCCTGGAGTTAATGATTTTAAAACATCTTGCCCCAAGGCTTTTTCTTGAATATTTGCTATAAATTCTTTTACGATTTTATAGTTTACATCCGCTTCTAATAATGCAAGTTTGACTTCTCTTAGCATTTCTTTTAATTCTGAGTCTGTAATTCTTGCTTTACCTTTAAATTTTCTTGTTATTTCTTGCAATCTAGAAGATAATCCTTCAAAAGCCATTTGATTTCCTCCCTATATTATACTAAACAATTTAATTCTTTTTTAACACTCTCTAAGATTTGAGCAACTTTTTTATCAGATGAAGTTTTTTCTATTTTTGTTAGTTCTGATAGTACGTGCTCTATTGTTTTTTCTTGATTCGACATCCTTTTCATAAATAACAACTTCTCTTCGTATTCGAAAAGCTTTTTCTCCCCTTTCTTTATTATGTCTCTAACCGCTTGTCTTGTTATTTGGTTGTTTTCTGCTATTTCTGATAGTGACAAGTCGTTATTGTAGTAGTCATTTAAGAAGTCAAATTGTTTTTGGGTTAACAATTTTCCATATAAATCACACAATATACTTATTTCTACGTTTTTTTCCATAATAACTACCTTCTTTTTTGTAATGCTATTATACTTTACACCATTTTTGTGCATTTGTCAAGGGATTTGTGGCATTTTTCTTTATTTTATTGAAATTTGGGTTACAATTCAAAAGAGACCTTCAGTAAAAAACTGAAAGTCCTTTTGTTTGGTACGGTTTTATTTTCTTATAGTTTATATATATGACTGTACAGCATCAGTAAGTTCCTTTTGCGCTCTTTCCGCTTCTGCTGCTGTTGCCTCAGCCCATTGTTTTGCAGAATATTTATTGGATTTTTGGTATGCTAACATCAATCCTCTTGAAGAATTTACAATTGCTCCTCCTCCATTTGAATCAAAGTTTACAACAATATCTTCTGCTGTTGCACCTTGGGCACCATAACCTGGAACCAAGAAAAATGTTTTCTTTAACATCTTTCTTAACTCTTTTGCATCCAACGGATGTGTTGCCCCTACAACCGATCCAACAGAAGTGTACTTTGCACACTCGTCAGAGATGCTCTCGCCCCATTCCCCGACTTTACGTCCTACTTTTTGGTAAACTGTTTCTCCATCACATGTTAGCAGATTCTGGATTTCATCTGATGATGGATTTGAAGTTTTAGTTAATACAAAAACTCCTTTATCATTTTTCTCTGCTAAGTCTAAGAATGGTTTTACTCCGTCAGTTCCAAAATATGGATTAATTGTTATAAAATCAATTGGTGAATCTTCATATAGAAAAGCCTCTGCATATTTTGCAGATGTATTTCCAATATCCGCTCTTTTGACATCCGCAATAACAAACAACCCTTCTTCATGTGCCTTGTCTACAACTTCCCAAAAAGTTGGTAATAGGTCATATGCCTCAAAAAAGGCAATGTTCACCTTTATTGCAGCAACTATGTTTTTAACTGCTTCAATGTATTCCATTGAATAAATCTGTAAAAAATCACAATCCATTCCAGCATATCCAATCTCATCTGATAAGATTCTTAGTTTGTCCATGTCAGGATCAAGTCCTGCAAGAAGTGGTCCTTTTTCCATAACTGCATTGTTTAACCGTTCCATAATATTCATAATTTTGTCCTTTCTGCCACATTTGTAGCATAAAACCTTTGTTGATTGTATCTTTTTAAGAATAACATAATTTAGTTTATTTGTCAACCAATATCATTTTTCCAATTTTCTCTTTTGCACCTTATAAGTAATTTTGGCAACAAAACTACTAGGCACAAAATGACTAAAGAAAATCCCCAACTTTACATCCAAACCAGGTATAATATAAAATCTTCCCTTAAGCAATTTTTTTATTGCAAAATTAGCAACATTATAGCTATTAGACTCTCTCATATGAAACTTAACATTTGCAACATTATTAAAGTTCGTATTTACTGGACCTGGGCACAAAATACTAATTTGAACATTTGATTTTTCCTTTTTTAACTCTTCTCTAATAGATTCTGAAAGTCTTACTACATACGCCTTTGTTGAATAATAAGTTGCCATTAATGGTCCAGGCATAAATCCTGCAATTGATGCAACATTTAAAATCTTACCACTATTTTTCGCTTTCATATCCACTAAATATAATTTTGTTAAAATATGGTATGCAATAATATTTGTTTTTATCATTGTTAATTCCTTGTTTAAATCTGTATGTGTAAAGTTTCCACAATCACCAAAACCTGCATTATTGATTAAGATATCCACATCTTTTACACTTTTGTGCAAATCTTTACAATTTTGTTCTATTGATAAATCCATTGATATTACTTGAGTTTCTATTTTATTTTCTTTTCGTAATTCTTCTGCTAATTCATTTAATTTTTGTTCGTCTCTTGCAACTAATACTAAATTGTATCCTTTTTTTGCTAATACTCCCGCCATATCTCTTCCTATTCCAGAAGATGCTCCTGTTATTAATGCTTTCATAAATTTCCTCCGTTCTTTTATGATATTGTATCAAAAATATTGTGCTTAAACAATAAATTTTATAAATTTTCTCTCAACCACTTGTATTATGTAAAATAATATGATATAAATATATTATTAATTCATTTATTTAATTCTACTATAATTCTATAGTAAATTTTTCATTTTTATTGATTTTAATATTTTAAAATGCTATACTAAAGGAGGTGAAGCCTATTGCCTATAGTTTCACAATTCTATGGTATCATTATCAGTATGTACTTTAATGATACTGATAGACATCATTTACCACATATCCATGTACAATATGCAGAATATAGATGTAGTGTTGATTTTGACGGTAACATATTGTCTGGTACAATTCCCAACAAGCAAAAAAAATTAATCGTTGCTTGGATTGAACTTAGAAAAGAAGAATTAATTACTTTATGGAATATGCTACAATCTGGAAATGGTACTTTTACAATTGAGCCTTTAAAATAATATTTATATTAGGGGGAAATATAATATGAAAAATAAAATAGAAGAATTACCTATTGAAGTAAAACCATTAGAAGGATATTTACTTTATATAAAATTCAAAAATAATGAAGAAAAAATATATGATATGAAAGAAATGTTAAAATTTGATTATTATAAAAACTTAAGAAACAAAGAAAATTTCAAAAAAGTTAAAGTTTATGGGATAACTCTAAAATGGAGTACTGGTGAAGATATTGCACCAGAAAAAATATATTTTAATAGCATTCCTTTAAAAGATTATAAATTTGAAATAAAAGAAATGAATTAAATTGTCAATAGGGACGCCTCTTCTTGACAAGTGCTAGCAAGACATTTGTCAAAAAAAGGCGTCCCTATTGACAATCTATTTTTTACTAAATTTGTTCAAAACAATACCAACTTTATGCACAATTTCAGTAGACTTTTTATTAGCAATATCCTTACCAAAAGCCTTACCACTAACTGTAAAAGCTGATACCAAAGCACTCAAAACAAACTGAATATCAAATGGCAAATTCATTTGAGTTGAAATCTTTATAGAAATTAACGCACTTATAGAACCACTTAATACACCACAAATATCACCAATAACATCTGCACAAATATTTGCAACTTTGGGAGCATTTTTTATCAATTTAATCGAATCTTTTGAACCTTTCACTTTTTTAGTTGCTTTTGCGTGAAATTCCTCTTCATTAGCAACTGTAACTGCTACACCTATAATATCAAACAATATTCCTAAAAATACTACCAATACCAATATTAAAAGTGCAGGTAATAAACTTAAATTTGATACTCCATTTGTTGATACATACGCAAATATCATTGATAAAATAAATGTCATTATAAATGATTGTATAACCCATTTCATATTCGAGTGTTCCTTTTTACTTTCCTTATTGTTTTTCATAAATATTATTTCCCTCTTTCTTGTTATTTATTAATTATTATATACTTATCATATATTAATATTTGAAGAAAAAGTCCTTATGGAAGACCATATGCATCATTTTTTCTAAAATATTAATATATAAAATTAAAACAAGCACTAAGGCTTGCCATTAATTTCTAAATTAAAATATAGATGGTAAAAATCTAAGTAAATTTTACGGTTTAGGTCTGGTTGAATTTCTCTACTTCCCGCTTAGCATTACTGCTAGAACCGTTTCCGTTTAAGGGAACCAGCTAAATTTATTTTAGCCACCAGATCGCCACTCAAATCCGTACCTTAATCCCCAGATTTTCAAGCTTTTGATAAAGCAAACATTCTAGAAGTTTTCCTTGACATACTTTTGCAAACTTACTAGTCTTTTTTGCAAGTATAATTTCATAATCCAGAATAAAAATTATTTGGCCGAACAATCTTCATTCCCGTCAAATTAATCCCAATACACTCACTCGAGACAGGCTACACTATGTATTTTGTGTCTTGGCACTCAACATAGGTTTAACTTAAATTTTTCTATTTAAGCCTCCGCGAAACTAGGGAATCACATATATGCCATTATATATTACCCTAACCCCTTTACTCCCTGGTTACACACAAAACTGGCATTTCGCGCACAAACAAGAAACTTCAACGATGTGCCCTTTAGTGGATTTTTAGCCCCACCCTCGTAAGTTTAAGTACGACTAGAATAATGCACCATCAATTAATATTATAACTTATTTCTGAAAATATTCCAATTTCTTTTAAATCTTTTCTTTAACTTTTAATTGATTTGTAGATTATATTTTTGTTGTTTATATTGTTTTTTCTTTTAATATCTAATTAAATCTAACTTTATCTCTGTTTTTTGTTATTATTAAGTTGCATATAATTAATATTTCAAAAAGTCTCTTAATTCTTTTTCTGTATCTTCCAAATCTTTATCATTTGCTAACTTCAAAACATTTATATTTGGATAGTTCTTTTTTATTTCATCTGCCATTTCTAAGTAAACTCTTTGTTGTTTTATACTATTTTCTGCTTTGAATTCCGCTCCTTTAAAAACGGCTTTTCCATCTCTTTTCAATCTTTCAATATACTCGTCTTCATCTTCCAAATATAATGTTATATAATATATATCAAAATCCAAACTAGCAAATTTATTCAGCAACTTTTCATAAACATCTGTAAATGTGTATTCCTTTATCCCAAGTCTACAATAATTCTCTTCTGTAAAAAAAGTTCTATCAAAAATCAAATTGATACTTTTGTTTTCCATCTTTTCAATATACTCAAGTAAGTCAACATACATGTCTTCTGCTTTTTTCTTTCCCGTTACTGTACTGTCAGATGTTCCACATAATCTATATAAATTTGAATATGGTAATGTGTGTCTTAAAAAATCTGTTATTGTTGTTTTTCCTGCTCCTTGTGGTCCTTCTACTACTATTATTTTTGAATTTGCCATTTTATTCTTTTCCTTCTTTCTTTACCTCTTCTGTTTCTTCATTTTCTACATCGTTTTCTAACATTTTGTTTATTGAGTTCATGATGTCGTCCATGTTTTCGTCAAAGTCGTCTTTTACCAAATTAAACATTATTTTTCACCTCTTGTTTTGGATTATATCACAGCAAATTTTAGATTTCAATTGTAAAATTTGATTTTTAAATTTTTCATTTTATTTTAGTATATAGTCCCATTTTCTTTTTTGTATTTTTCAAATGTTTTAATACATTCATCCCTATCTAAATGTGTTAAATATATCAAATCTTTATTATTCCCTTTTAAATAATCATATATAATATCATCTCTAAAACCAATTTTTCCAGCATCTTCTTTTGTACATCCATGATACACTTCTTTAATGTTTGCCCATATTATTGCAGACAAACACATTGGACATGGTTCACATGATGTGTATAAGATATAATTTGATAAATCGTATGTCTTTAATTTTTAACACGCTTCTCTTATGGCTACAACTTCTGCGTGTGCTGTTGGATCATTATTTTTTAATACTTTATTGTTTCCATTTGCAATTATATTTCCATCTTTGTCTGTTATAACTGCTCCAAATGGTCCTCCTTCTTTGTTTTCTATTCCTTTTTCTGCATTTTCCTTTGCAATTTTCATAAGTTTGTTCATACTTTTTTCTCCACTTCTTTAATATATTAATACATTAAACTTTCATTATCCAACAAAAAATCATATATGCTCATAAGTATAATTCCATTATCATAGCGTGACCTTGTTACATTATCTCCTACAATTATTATTTTCTTAAAAAAATCATTAACATTTAACAATGATTTTTGCTCTTGAATAACTTTTTCTTTTGTTTTCATTTCTAATGCTGATTGAATATATATTTTATTATTTCCTTTATTTGCTACAAAATCTATTTCTAGTTGTTTCTTTCTATCTCCTTCACGAATTTCAACAGAACCAACATCAACATTATATCCCCTTTTTTTCAATTCCAAATAAATAACATTTTCCATTGTATGTGATATTTCTTCACTTTGTCTAAAGTCTAAAAACGAATTTCTAATTCCCATATCTGTAAAATAATATTTTTGGGGAGTTTCTATAAATTTCTTACCTCTAACATCAAATCTTTTTGCTTTTTCTATCATAAAAGCATCTTGCAAATATCCTAAGTAATTGTATATAGTTTTATCTGTCATAGAAGATGATCTATCTCTCTCTTTAAAGTTATTTGATAATTTTAATGGATTAGTAAGACAACCAATATCAGATGCTATTATTTGAACCAACATCTCAAATTCTTCTTTATTCTGAATTTTATTTCTATCAATAATATCATTAATATATACATTATTTTTTTGTGTATTTAAATAATTTGTTTTTGCATTTTCAGTTTTTGCAAGCACTGCTAATGGTAAGCCACCATAGATATAATATTCATTCAATGCTTTTTCCTCTGAACCGTCATATATAGAATAAAATTCTGAAAAAGATAATGGATATACTTTTATTTCATCACCTCTACCTCTAAATTCTGTTATTATGTCTGATGATAAGAATTTTGAATTACTTCCTGTTACATATATATCAACATTACTTATGTGCATAAAGCCTATTAATACTGATTCAAATTCTTTTACCTTTTGAACTTCATCCAATATAATAAAATATTTTTTTTCGTCTTTAATTAATTTTCTTATATGTTCATCTAATACGTCCGGATCCAAAAATTTTTTATTTATATTTTCGTCTAAACTTAATTGTATTATGTGTTTTTCATCAATTCCTTGTTCTAATAAATAATTCTTAAATATTGTATTTAATAAATACGATTTTCCACATCTTCTAATTCCTGTTATTACTTTTATAAGTCCATTATCCATTCTGTCTATAATTTCTTGCAAATAATAGTCTCTTTTTATCTCCATATCCGTTACCTCCATTACGAATTTCTTCCGTTCACGTACTTTTTTCGTAATATTATTATACTATATTTTATCACTCAAGTCAATTTTAATTACGAATTTTTTCCGTTCACGTACTTTTTTCGTAATATTATTATATTATTATTTTTAGAAAGTTATACAATTTTTAAAAAAGATGTTATATTGTTTGTAAGAGCATAAGAAAAATACCGCCTATATAATATCTTTGTAACTCTTGGTTACATAATTGCATTATATAGGCGGTTTTATATATTTTCAAGACCTTATCAAGATTATCTTCTTATATTATCTTATCATACAATGAAATATGTCCTGATGTTTATGTTTATTTTCAATCCATATTCTATTCGAACTACTTTAGAAATAAAGTGGCACGAAGCCCGGCATAGCTACTCGTACCTAAAGTACGAACGTCAAAGCGTTGACCCGCAGGATAAAAATAAGCACTGTAATAGCCACTGCGTAACACCGCTGGCTCACTAGTACTTGGCATTACTTCTGTTGTAAATTCTGCTACATTTCCACCCATATCATATATATTGCATTTTGCAGTAGTTTTTCCTGTTTCTAGTCTTTGTGCTTTATATACTTCTTTAATTGTTGTTCCATTTTCTACAACTAGTTTGTCATACCAGTTTTCATTAAATCCATCTCTTGTTTTGGCATAATTTGCATATCCATTATTTTGTATAAAATTAATTGCAGTATCCCAGGCATAACTTGAACATAAATATGTGGTTGCACCTGTTCCTCCACCTATTTCTTTTGCTAAGCCATATGCTGTACTCCAATTTATATCTGTATATGGTATTTGGTTATATTTTATTACAGCAGTACCATTTTCATTTCCAACTTCATATCTTCCTATATAATAACCACCATTTTTTGCAACGCTTTCTTTTTCTGTTTTTACTTGTTCTACTATTTCTGCAACTTTCGCGTCTGTTAACCCATTATCACTATCTGATTTTGAACATTTTGAATCTGTTAATGTTAGCTCATCTTTTGAAGCTCTACTATTATCTGAACCGTCTACTTCTACATCCCATTCTGTTCTTTTGAATTGTAATTGTGATTTTGAATCTTCTGTTGTACATGGTATCCATACGTATTGGTTACCTTTACCATCTTCAATAACAATTCCTTTTTCTACAACAAGTTCACCTGTATTTACAACTTTGTATCCTGCTGGAACTACAATTTTACTTCCATTTTTGTCATGTAATTCTATATTCTCACTATCACTTAATACAACTCCTGTATTTTCTGCAGTCAATTCTTTTGATGTATATTTATTTAATTCTTTTTCATAATCATCTAAAATCTGTCCTTGCTCTTTTTCCGCATTTTCACTCTTTCCTTTTGCTTCTTTTGCCTTTCTAAATATTCCTGTATTTGTTAATGCAGATATTGAAATACCCGCAAGAATAAGCAAAATCACAATTGTTATAACCAATGCAACAAGAGTTATAGCTTTTTGTTGATTTTTCACAACTTTTACCATATTTTTCATTTTTTATCCTCCTTAGTATTTTTACTTTTCATATATTATGGAAGTAAATCTGTATTTCATAAATCTTTATTTCATTTTATCATAACAATAAATGTAGTTCAACAGTTTTGGTTATATTTTCTAATTGAAATTTTTTCCATTTTTCCAGTAATATTCATATATACGCAAAAAAAGCATATATATATTGTATATATTTTTATTATACAATATGTATATGTTTTTATACAAAATATTTAATTTCAACAAATTACATTTCATTTTTATTTAAAAAAGTAATTAAATTTATAATTGTTTCCTTATCTCTTTCAGAAAGTCTATCAAAACCAGCCAAAGAATACTCCATACTTTTATTCTCTTTTACATTAACATACTCGCTAAAAATCTGGTCTAAACCAACATTAAAAGCATTGCAAATTCTTACCAAAACCTCATAAGAAGGTTTGTAATTATCCTGTTCAATATCACTTATATATCTAACAGAAACCTCCACTTCCTCTGCCAATTTTTCTTGAGTATAACCATTACTTTTTCTTATTCTTTGAATAATACTACCAATTTTTATTGTACTTTTTTTCTTCATTTATATCTCCATCCTTTTTGCTTATATTATCAAAAATTTTTAATTGTATAAATGAAATATATGTGTACAATGTACCGTTTAAATTCTATTTAAAATTTTTTAAATAATCTTCCAACAAATTATTTAGTTCCTTCATTTTGCTTTCCATATTTCTTGCATCATTATTTTTGACCATATTATTTATTTCTTTTAACACTTCAAAAATCTGATTTTCAAGTTCTTTCATTTATTCACCTCTTTTTTACTTTATATTTACCATTTTTTTATATTTTATACAATATTTACTAATATGTCAATGTATACTTTTAAAATTATTTATATAAAATTGAATCTACATTCCTGCAATATAAACAATTACACCAATAACTTGTTACTATTCACAGTAACTTATCAAATTCGATATTATTTTTCAAAACAAATTGAAAAAACACACAAAATATAATATAATAAGCACATAACAGGAGGTACAAAATGAAAAAATTTGAAAAATATTCTGCAAATCCAGAAAATCCTAACTGGAAAAACTATATCAAAAGAGAAACACCTTTATATCCAAGAAATAATGATATAAGAAATGATTTTGAAAGAGATTACACAAGAATAATACATAGCAATGCATATAGAAGATTAAAACATAAAACTCAGGTATTTTTTTCACCTGAAAATGACCACATCTGCACAAGAATTGAACATGTAACACATGTAGAATCAATAAGTTACACTATTGCAAAATATCTAGGTTTAAATACTGAACTTACAAAAGCAATTGCTACTGCACATGATATCGGTCACAGTCCATTTGGTCATCAAGGAGAAAGAATATTATCCGAAATTTCACAAAGAGATTTAGGTTACTCTTTTTGGCATGAAAAAAATGGACTTGAATTTGTTGACAATGTTGAACTTTTGGAAGATAACAATAAATATATGCAAAATCTAGATTTAACATATGCAGTTAGAGATGGCATAATTTCTCATTGCGGAGAAATTAATGAAAATTGTATACGTCCCAGAGAAGAATATATTGATTTAAAAGATTATTCATTTCCAAATCAGTATGCACCTTACACTTGGGAAGGATGTGTTGTTAAAATATCAGACAAAATCTCTTACATCTGCCGTGATATAGAAGATGCCATAACTTTGGGAATTTTGGATGAACATGTTGACGAACTTTTCTCTTTGCTAAATATAACTTCAAATAGTGAGCAAATAAATAATACAATTATAATTAATAATTTGATACATGATTTATGCGAAAATTCTTCACCAGAAAAAGGTTTATGTTTTTCAAAAGAAGCCTTGAACTTGTTGGATAAAATTAAGGAGTTCAATTATAAAAATATTTACGCTTGTACTAGATTAGAACCTTCAAATAGATATTTTAATTTAGTTATTAATGAGATTTACAATTTATTAAAATCTACTTATGATGGTTCTAATACATTGAATAATTTGAAAGATCTAAGCATTACATATCCAAAATTAGGAAACGGTTTTATTAATTTTATTTATAATTATTATGATTTTGGAAATAGAGAAAACTTGAAATTGAAAAATAAAATTTTGTTTTCTATTGATAATGCAAAAGATTTCTATAAGGCTATTATTTACTATATTTCTGGTATGACTGATAATTTTGCTATAGAAATTTATAATGAAATTATAAATTTTTAGGGATTGGGGGACGGGTCTCTCAATCCCGTTTTTTTATTGTATTATAAATCGGGATTGAGAGACCCGTCCCCCAATCCCGATTTTTTTCTATCCTAATCATATTCCATTATTTTTCTTTGCTTTGAAAAGCATTCTTCCCATCAACCATTCTAGTAACCATCATTGAAGAAACATCATCTCCAACAACATTTAAAACAGTTGCAGGCATATCTATTATAGTCGCAATTATTGTCAAAATTGGCAAAACAGCAACTGGATAACCCAACATAGTTATAATTAACATTTCTGAAATAGTTCCCCCACCTATTGGAACTGCAGTTATTAATAAATTTGCAAGTAATGCAACACCTAAAACTCCTAAAACATCACCTGTTGTTGCTAAACTTGTTCCAAATAAACCTACTAAAAACATAATTTTAAATACTGAACCTATTATAGACCCATCTTTGTGGAAACTTGTTCCTAAAGGTATTGTTGTTTCTGCAATATCGTCTGGAACTCCCATTTTCTTTGTTGATTCTATATTTATTGGAATACATGCTGCACTAGAACATGTTCCCATTGCAGTGACTGTTGCAGGTATAACATTTTTCCAAAAGTCTTTTACTCCCTTTTTTCCGTTTGCAATAAATGCATATACGCTATACATTACAAAATAGTATAAAATAGCAACTACCAAATATACTAAAAATGTTTTTAAGTATCCAACTGCAATTGATGTTCCAAAACTTCCTATAAATGAAGCCATATAACATCCAAGTCCAATTGGAGCATAGTACATTATAATTTTTACTATGTTTTCCATTACACTATTTGCTGATTCTAATACTTTTCTAAATGGTTCTCCCTTTTCTCCTGACATATTTATTGCAATTCCTACTATTATTGAAAATACTAATAGTGCAATTATATTGTCTTTTGAAAATAGTTTTGAAAAGTCATTTACTGTAAGTAATTTTACAGTTCTATCTGCAATTGTCATGTCGTCTTCTTCTGTACTTTCAGTATCTGCCACATCTTCTGCACTTTCTAATGTTGCTCTTATTTGCTCTCCATCTTCAGTATTTATTAGTTTTACAAAATATGTACTTGCAAATCCTATTAATACTGCTACTATAGATGTTAAAACAAATACTAGCAATATTGAACCTATTATTTTTCCTATTCTCTTTGGTTGTTTCATTTTTGATATTGCGGTGGTTATGTTTAAAAATATTAGCGGGATAATTATAACTAATAATAGATTTAAGAATAAATCACCCAATGGGCTTAATATAGTTGCTTTTTCTTTAAAGATTATTCCAATGATGCTTCCAACAATTATTGCAACTAGAAGTATAATTGTTGATTTGTAATTTGATAAAAATTTTTTCATAATACTACCTTTCCGTTCGCTTTTTCTTTCTTTTTGAAATTTTAATATATTTTTATATTTGGGAGTTTTTGTTTAAATATTTTTTGTTTTTTATTTCATTGCGAACTCTTTTTTAGGTAACTCGAAATATAGTTATATTTCAAGGATTTGTTTTATTATATAATAAAAGTATTCTAAATTTCAAGTTTTTAGAATACTTTTTTATTTTATTTTTATATATTTTTAAATTGTAACTTTAAAAATGTATAGATTTTACTAATTATAATCTATACATTTTTTTACCTACTTTTTTATTTTTCTCAATTCTTTAAAAAATTCTTTTAAAATGTTTTCACACTCTTCTTGCATAACTCCTTTTTCATATTCAACTTTATGATTAAATGTATAATCTTCTAATAAATTAAATACTGAACCAACTGCACCAGTTTTTGGGTCACTTGCACCAATATAGACCTTTTTTATTCTAGAATTTATCAATGCACCTGCACACATTGAACAAGGCTCAAGTGTTACATACATCTCACAGTCTATTAATCTCCATGAATTCAACTTTTTACTTGCTTTTTGTATTGCTAATATTTCTGCATGTTTTGTTGTATCATATTTTGTTTCTTTTAAATTATGCGCTCTAGCTATAATTTTTCTGTCTTTTACTATTACTGCTCCTACTGGTACTTCTAACTTATCATATGCTTTTTTTGCCTCTTTTAAAGCGGCTTTCATAAACTTTTCTTCCATTTTCTAAAATTCCTTCTAAAATATTGATTTTTATTATTATAATGATACAATTAATTTTTACAAAAAGCAATATTTACATTGAAATTATTTTATTTTTTATAGTTCCCTTTCTCTTACAACTTGCATTTACTTTACAGAATTGCATTTAATTTTTCACTTGACGTTTTTTATAGTTCTTCAAAAATTGCATTTGCAAATTATCTTCAATATATTGTTCTTCGTTTGTTCTGGAATTTTTAGCAGATATTAATAATATCCATAAGAATAAAAAAATAAGAATTATAAAAATACTTGATATAAAAATTGTCATAAGCACCTCCTCTTTTATAAAATTAAGATATTCATTGAAATAAAAATTATTCAAAAATGTGAAATAAATTAATTATATTATACCATCATAAAGATTTTTTGTCGTGCAAAATTTGTCGAAAAAATAAAATTTTTTAAATATTTGTGTTACTATTCACAGTCAGTAAATAGTAACAATATTTGTTGTGTTTTTTAATATTCACCAAAAAAGAATTTACAAAAAATTTGTAAATTCTTTTTTTCTATATTATTCTTCAGTTGTGTCTGCAACTTCTTCAAGTTTCTTTTCTGTACTAATATGAAGATCTTGATATTTTTTCATACCTGTACCCGCTGGAATTAATCTACCAATAATAACATTTTCTTTTAATCCAACTAAATCATCAACTTTACCTTTGATTGCTGCTTCAGTAAGAACTCTTGTTGTCTCTTGGAATGAAGCCGCTGATAAGAAACTGTCTGTTGCAAGAGATGCTTTAGTAATACCAAGTAATACTCTCTTACCTGTTGCTGGACGTTTTCCTTCTGCAATTGCTTCATTATTAATATCTTCGAATTCATACATATCTACCAAAGAACCTGGGAACATATGTGTATCTCCATTATCTTCAACTCTAACCTTTTTAAGCATTTGTCTACCAATAACTTCAACGTGTTTGTCGTTGATATCAACACCTTGGTTTCTATATACTTTTTGAACTTCTGATGTTAAGTATTCAAATACTCCTTCTGGTCCTTTTAATTCAAGTACTTCTGATGGATTTATTGAACCTTCAATAAGTGGTTGAGCAACTTCTACCATATCTCCATCTTTTACTTTCATTTTTGAACCAAATGGTATTGTATATGTTCTTGAATCGTCTTTAGAAGTTACAACAACTTCTTTCTTCTTCTTTGTTTCTTTTATCTTAACTTTACCTGCAATTTCAGAAATTATTGCAACACCCTTTGGTTTTCTTGCTTCAAATAATTCCTCAACCCTTGGAAGACCTTGAGTAATATCTGCTACACCGGCAACACCACCAGAGTGGATAGTTCTCATTGTAAGCTGTGTACCAGGCTCACCAATTGATTGAGCAGCTATAATACCTACTGATTCACCTATAGATACTAGACTTCTTCTTGCTAATCCCATACCATAACATTTTTGACATACACCATGTTTTGATCTACATGCTAGAACTGAACGTACTTCTAGTTTTTCAATTCCTGCATTTACTATTCTATCTGCTATTTCTTCTGTTATCATAGTTTCAGTGTCAACTATAAGTTCTTTTGTATTTGGATCGTATACATCATTAACTACATATCTACCAATAATTCTTTCTTGCATTTTTTCGATTATTTGATTTCCATCTTTAATATCATAAACAATTAGACCTTCGTGTGTTCCACAGTCATGTTCTCTAACTATAATATCTTGTGATACATCAACTAATCTTCTTGTTAAGTAACCTGAATCGGCTGTTCTTAACGCTGTATCTGAAAGTCCTTTACGCGCTCCATGGGCAGAAATGAAGTATTCTAGGGCATCTAGACCTTCTGCAAATGATGATTTGATAGGAATTTCAACGGCTTTACCTGTTGTACTAGCCATAAGTCCACGTATACCAGCAATTTGTCTTAATTGGTTCATATTACCTCTGGCTCCAGATTTAACCATCATATAAATTGGGTTTAGGTCATCAAAGTTGTCTTCCATTGCTTGTGTTATTTTCTTTGTTGCTTCTTCCCAAACTTTAATTACTGAGTTATATCTTTCATCGTTTGTAATTAAACCTCTTGCATATTGTTTTCTTATAGTTTCTATCTTCTTATCTGCTTCTTCTAGTAATCCTTTTTTAGCAGGTGGTACTTTTACATCACTCATAGAGAATGTAATACCAGCAAGTGTAGAATATTTAAATCCTAATGCTTTGATGTAATCTATTACTTCTGCAGATTCAATTACACCATGTACTCTTATTGCTCTTTCGATTATTTGTCCCATATTTTTCTTAACAACTGGGAAGTTAATTTCATATTGTAATGGATCTTTTTCTCTGTCTATGAATCCTAAATCTTGAGGTATTCCTTGGTTGAATATAATTCTACCAACACTTGTCTCAATTTTTCCTGTCATCATTTCTCCATTAACTTCTTTTGTTACTCTAACAAATATTTTTGCATGCATTCCTACATCATGATTTTCATAAGCCATTATTGCTTCATCTGGGTCTTTAAAGTATTTTCCTTCTCCTTTTTCCCCTTCTAGAATCATTGTTAAATAATAACTTCCTAAAACCATGTCTAGTCTAGGTACTGCAACTGGTTTACCATCTTGTGGCTTTAATAAGTTGTTTGTAGCAAGCATTAAATATCTTGATTCTGCTTGTGCTTCTGGTGATAATGGTAAATGTACAGCCATTTGGTCACCGTCGAAGTCTGCATTGAACGCTTCACATACTAATGGGTGAAGTTTTATTGCTCTACCTTCAACAAGAACTGGTTCAAATGCTTGAATACCAAGTCTATGTAGTGTTGGTGCACGGTTTAACATTACAGGATGGTCTTTTATAACATCTTCTAATATTCCCCATACTTCTGGTTTTAATCTTTCTACCATTCTTTTTGCACTTTTGATATTTTGTGCTATTCCTCTACCAACCAATTCTTTCATAACAAATGGTTTAAATAATTCTACTGCCATTTCTTTTGGAAGTCCACATTGATAAATTTTAAGTTCTGGTCCAACAACTATAACTGAACGTCCAGAATAGTCAACCCTCTTACCTAATAAGTTTTGACGGAATCTACCTTGTTTTCCTTTTAACATATCAGATAATGATTTTAAAGGTCTATTTCCTGCACCTGTTACAGGTCTACCTCTTCTACTATTATCAATTAAAGCATCAACAGATTCTTGTAACATACGTTTTTCGTTTCTTACAATTATTTCTGGTGCACCTAATTCTAATAATCTTTTTAATCTGTTATTTCTGTTTATAACTCTTCTATATAAGTCATTTAGGTCAGATGTTGCAAATCTACCACCATCTAATTGAACCATAGGTCTTAATTCTGGTGGAATAACTGGTACAACTGACATTATCATCCATTCAGGTCTTGTATTAGAAAGTCTGAAAGAATCAACTGTATCAAGTCTTTTTACAAGTTTACCTTTCTTTTGTTCACTTGCAGATTCTAATTCTTTTCTAATTTCTTTAGAAAGTTTATCTAAATCAACTTTTTCTAATAATTCTTTTAAAGCCTCTGCTCCCATTCTTGCTTTAAATGAACCTCTACCAAATTTTTCTTCTGCTTCATGGTATTCTTTTTCTGTTAAAACTTGGCAGTTTGCTAAATCTGTTGTTCCTTTATCTGTTACAATGTAAGATGCAAAGTATACAACTTTTTCTAGGTTTCTTGGTGAAACATCTAATATTAAAGCAATTCTACTTGGTATACCTTTGAAATACCAAATATGAGCAACTGGAGCAGCAAGCTCAATGTGTCCCATTCTTTCTCTTCTTACTTTAGATTTTGTGACTTCAACACCACATCTATCACAAACTATTCCTTTATATCTAACCCTTTTATATTTACCACAGTGACATTCCCAGTCTTTTGTAGGTCCAAATATTTTTTCACAGAATAGACCATCTTTTTCTGGTTTTAATGTTCTATAATTGATAGTCTCAGGTTTTTTTACTTCACCTTTTGACCATTCTCTTATTTTTTCATCTGATGCCACTCCTATTTTTATTTTATTAAAAATATCTAATTCGTCCACTATATTTCCCCCTAATAATATTTTTGGGTAATCATAAAACAGAGCAAAAGCACTATCCACCGCACGAGCAATTCCTTCCTGTCGGCTTTTCTCTTTTTACAATTTATTAAATTATTTATATTTTCTATTCATCTTCATCGAAGATCTCATCCTCACCCTCATCATCTAAATCCTCAAAAAGCTCATCACTATCTTCAATTTCTTCTTCATCTAACAACTTATCATCACTAACATCCTCTGTATAGCCATCAGATAAATCATCTTCTGCAACAACTTCCTCTTCAGCCAAAATATCTTTATTTTTTTCTGGGTCAAAATCAATACCATCTTCGATATTTTCTTTTAACTCAAGTTCTTGATTATCTTCTGAATATAGACGAACATCTAATCCTAAAGATTGCAATTCTTTAACAAGAACTTTAAAGCTTTCTGGAACTCCTGGTTCAGGGATATTTTCACCTTTAACAATTGCTTCATATGTTTTAACTCTACCTACAACGTCATCAGATTTAACTGTTAACATTTCTTGTAATGTATACGCTGCTCCATATGCCTCTAATGCCCAAACTTCCATTTCACCGAAACGTTGACCACCAAATTGTGCTTTACCACCAAGAGGTTGTTGTGTAACTAATGAGTATGGTCCAGTTGAACGAGCATGTATTTTATCATCTACTAAGTGATGTAGTTTTAACATGTACATTACACCAACTGTAATTGGTTTATCAAATGGATCACCAGTTCTACCATCATATAGAATTGATTTACCATCTGGACTCATACCTGCTTGTTGTAGCAATTCTTCAACATCTTCTTGTGTCGCTCCATCAAATACTGGTGTTGATACATGCCATCCTAATGCTTTAGCGGCTCCACCTAAGTGAACTTCTAGAATTTGTCCTAAGTTCATACGTGATGGTAGTCCTAATGGGTTAAGTAAAATGTCTATTGGTGTACCATCTGGTAAGAATGGCATATCTTCTTCTGGTAATACTCTTGAAATAACACCTTTGTTACCATGACGTCCGGCCATTTTATCACCAACTGATATTTTTCTTTTTGTAGCGATATAACATCTAATTATTTGATTTACACCAGGTCCTAATTCGTCTGAATTATCTCTAGTAAATATCTTAACATCTACTATTGTTCCTGCTTCTCCGTGAGGTACTCTTAATGATGTATCTCTAACTTCTCTAGCTTTTTCACCAAAGATAGCTCTTAATAATCTTTCTTCTGCTGTTAGTTCTGTTTCTCCTTTTGGAGTAACTTTACCAACTAAGATATCTCCTGGTCTAACTTCAGCACCAATTCTGATAATTCCGTTTTCGTCAAGATCTTTTAATACATCTTCACCAACATTTGGAATATCTCTTGTTATTTCTTCTGGTCCTAATTTTGTGTCACGGCATTCACAATCATATTCTTCAATGTGTATTGATGTGAATACATCTTCTTTTACAAGTCTTTCATTTAAAAGAATAGCATCCTCGTAGTTATAACCTTCCCATGTTGAGAAAGCAACTAAACAGTTTTTACCAAGTGACATTTCTCCATCTTTTGTTGCTGGTCCATCAGCAATGGCATCACCTTTTTTAACTATTTCGCCTTTTTTAACTATAGGTCTTTGGTTGATACATGTACCACCATTTGTTCTTTTAAATTTACGTAGTTTATGTACTACTGTTTTTCCATTATTATATTTAACTGTAATGCTATCTCCTGTAACTCTTTCGATAACACCATCATCTTCTGCTAAAATTAATATTCCTGAATCTTTTGCGGCTCTATATTCAATACCTGTTGCAACTATTGGTCTTTCAGATATCATTAGAGGAACCGCTTGTCTTTGCATGTTTGATCCCATTAATGATCTTTTTGCATCATCATGCTCTAAGAATGGAATCATTGCTGCTGCTACAGAAACTAATTGTTTTGGTGAAACATCCATATATTGAACTTTGTTTTTTTCAACTTCGATAATTTCATTTCTGTATCTAACTCTTATTCTTTCATTTATGAATTCTCCATTTTCGTCCATTGGTTCAGATGCTTGGGCAATTATGTAATTATCTTCTACATCTGCACTCATATATTCAACAATATCAGTTGCTCTATGTGTTTCTGGATCTATTTTTCTATATGGTGTTTCAATAAATCCATATTCATTTATGCTAGCAAATGATGAAAGTGCTGAAATAAGTCCAATGTTTGGTCCTTCTGGAGATTCAATTGGGCACAATCTACCATAGTGTGTATAATGAACGTCTCTAACCTCGAATCCTGCTCTTTCTCTTGTAAGACCACCAGGTCCTAATGCAGAAATTCTTCTTTTATGTGTTAATTCTGAAAGTGGGTTTGTTTGGTCCATAAATTGTGATAATTGTGAACTTCCAAAGAATTCTCTAATTGATGATGTTATTGGTTTTGTGTTGATTAATGTTTGCGGTGTTACAACGTCTAGGTCTTGAATTGTCATTCTTTCTCTTACGACTCTTTCAAGTCTTGTTAAACCAATTCTGAATTGATTTTGTAATAATTCACCAACACATCTAATTCTACGGTTAGCCAAATGGTCAATATCATCTACTTTTCCAACTCCATGTGATAAATCTAATAAATAACTAATAGATGCTATCATGTCTTCTGTTGTGATATGTTTTGGTACCAATTCATCTATTCTTTCACCTATAGTTTTTACTAAATCTTTCTCGTCAGTTGTATCAATTATATTTTTTAATACTTGATAATTTACATTTTCTTTTATTTCTAATTCACTTAAATCTAATGTTGGTAAAACTGCGTGGATATCAACTGTTCCATTTCCTATAACTTTTACAATTCTTTCTCCAACTGTTACTTCTACCATATTAATTCCAGAGTTTTGGATATCTTTGGCAACTTCTTCTGTTATTACTTCTCCAGCTTGTACAAATACTTCACCTGTTTCGGAATCAATTATGTCTTTAGAAGCAACTTTACCTGTAATTCTTGTTGCTAAACTTAATTTTTGGTCAAATTTATATCTACCAACTTTTGCTAAGTCATATCTTCTATTATCATAGAATAATCCATCAAATAAACTTCTTGCTGCTTCTACTGTAGGAAGTTCTCCTGGTCTTAATTTTTTGTAAATTTCAATTAACGCTTCTTCTTGAGTTTTAATTGGATCTTTTGCAATTGTTGCTTCAATTAATTCTTCGTTTCCAAATAAATCTCTTATTTGGTCATCTGTTACTAATCCAATTGCTCTTAATAATGTTGTTACTGGTACTTTTCTTGTTCTATCAACACGTACATAGAAAATATCATTTCCATCTGTTTCATATTCTAGCCATGCACCTCTTAATGGCATAACTGTTGATGTATATGTTCTTTTTCCTGTTTTTGTATCAAATACATCTGCATAGTAACATCCTGGTGAACGTACTAATTGGCTTACAACAACTCTTTCTGCACCATTTATAATAAATGTTCCACTATCTGTCATAAGTGGGAAATCACCTAAGTAAATTTCTTGTTCTTTAATTTCTCCTGTTTCACGGTTAATTAAACGAACTTTTACGTGTAGTCTTGTTGAATATGTTGCATCTCTTTCTTTTGCTTCTTCGATTGAATATTTTGTTTTGTCTTCCATGTAGTAGTCAAAAAATTCAAGAACTAGATTTCCAGAATAGTCTTCTATTGGTGATATGTCTTTTAATACTTCTCCTAATCCTTCTTTGATGAACCAATCATATGAGTCTTTTTGTACTTTGATTAGGTTTGGCATTTCGATAAAATCTCCAACTTTTGCGAAATCTTTTCTTGAAGCTTTTTCGTATTGAATGTCTCTAATTTTCAAATAAATCACTCCTTATAAATTTTTGAAGCAGTTTGTAATTCTAGGATTGTGCTTTTAGCACTTAGAATTGAATTTTATTTGATTTTAAGAAAAGGCCTTCTTAGAATATAATTACTTTTTTAAGTTCTATAATTTGCCTGCTTTTTCAAATTATAATCCTTAATTTTTCGTTATATTTAATTCCTCTTTTCTTAAATTTTTAACTTTGTATTTTGATTTTGTTTCTTTTGAATTAAATTTTACTGAATGTTAAATTTTTCGTATAAATTCACTTTATATGATACCACAAATCATTTACGGAAGTCAAGGTTTTTTAGACATTTTTCAAATTTATTTTTGGAAAAAATTGTAAATAATATTGTTTTTTTATGTTAATTATGATATACTAGTTAAAGTAATAAAAATTTATTCACATTTATTACTATTAAGAGGTTTCTAATAAAAAAGGAGACAGAAATGCAACAAAATTTAAAACGGTTATTTTCAAGTACCATTCTTTTTACTGGTTTAATGGTTTGCCTAACAGACCAAAACGCTTGTGAAGTAACCGCAAAGTCCACTAATAGTATTCAAACAACAAAATCTAAAGATAATGTCGTTGAAATTAAAATACCTGCAGTGGCTGGAGTAACTATTAACAATGAAAAGACTGTATCAATTGAAAAAAATGATACCAACATGGTAACATCATCAGTTAATACAGAAGAAGACGTTGAACCTTCGAGAGAAAGCCTGATTGAAAGCCATAATGATAGATGGCAAGATGTCAGATTTGATTATGCAAGTATGGAAGATATCTTTTATGATATGACATATCCATTGGCAAAAATCATATATGCAGAAGGCGGTGGTCAAAGTGACGAGTGCCAACAATATATTGGTTACGTTGTCATAAATAGGATAGAATCAAAGTACTATCCTAACACTTTAAAAAGAGTATTTTTTAGTGGAGGTTATGCTCCTGAATCTCAGGAAAAGTACCGAAATGGAGAATGCTCTGACCGGGCAATAGAAAACGCTAAAATTGTAGTAAACAATTACTACAATGATACCATGCCCGTATCCCCTGTACTAGTATATCAATCGAAATTCAGTCAGGGAATAAACCAGTTCCAAATTGATGGAGAAGAATTTGGCTATAGCCAAAGAATTCTTCATGATTTGGAGCAATAATAGAAACCTCTTCACCCCCTGTGTTTTTTGCAGGGGGATTTCTTTTTTTGTAAAATATGTAGACATTTTTTATATTCTATAGTAAAATACTTAATGTTTAATAATAACAATTTCGAAAATTGAAAGGAGAAAACTAAATGTCAAGTTTACCACTTATTGTAAAATACATTATAGTAGCATTTGTAAGTATGGTGCCGATAGTAGAACTAAGAGGAGCCATACCAATTGCAGAAGGCTTAGGTTTAAATATATTTTTATACTATCCAATAGCAATTATATTTAATATGTTGCCAGTTCCTATTATTTACTTATTTGCAAGAAAAGTTCTTGAATGGGGAAAAGATAAAAAGATTATTGGAAAATTTTTTACATGGTGTTTGGAAAAAGGTGAAAAAGGTGGAAAAAAATTAAAAGAAACTGCAGGAAATAAGGGTATTTTCTTTGCATTATTACTTTTTGTTGGTATACCACTTCCCGGAACAGGTGCTTGGACTGGAACATTAGCTGCTAGTTTCTTAAATTTGGATTTTAAAACTAGCGTAAGTGCTGTTGCCCTAGGTGTAATTCTTGCTGGAATTATTATGTCTTTAGGTAGCAAATTTGTTGCTATTTTAGGTTGGCCTGGATTAATTGCAATTATTGCAGTTATATTAGTTGCAATAATTATTTCTGTTTTAGTTAGAAAAAAGAAAAATAAATAAAAAATAAATACCATATAAGTTCCAAAAAATCAATTCCAATTATTACTTTTTAGAACTTATACGGTATTATTCATTTTTTACAATTTTATTCATTTTTTTCTATTAATTTTTCTTGTTCATCTCTAAATTTATTTTTGTTTTCAATCCAATCATTTAAAATCGTTTTTATAACAACTGCAATTGGTACACCTAAAAACATACCCATTATGCCAAAATATGCTCCACCGACTGTTACAGAGAATATAACAAGTAATGGACTAACTTCCAAAGAAACTCCTATTATTTTAGGATTTATAATATTTGCATCAATTTGTTGTAAAATTATAACAACAATAGCCATAGCAATAGCCTTTCCGAACCCGCCTGTTATAAATGTAATCAAAATTCCTATTCCAACTGCTACAATTGCACCTATATATGGAATCATATTAAATAATCCAATTGTAAAACCTATTAAAGGTGCATATTTTACTTTTATTATTAGCATTGCAACTGTTGTTAAAATTCCGACTATCACCGCATCTAACAATTGGCTTGATATGAATGTAAAGAAAACTTCATTTGCTTTTGTGAAATATTTATTTACTGCTTCATATGTATTCTTTTTAAACATCGCTCTTGCAAATCTTCTTAAAAATCTCATAATTGTTGTTCTTTGTAACAATATATATACTGAAACTATTATTGATACAAATACATCAAAAATTCCTGAGAATATATTTATAATATTTTTTACATATTCTATTATTTTTTCATTGTTTATGCTTAAAAATTGCTTCATGTCTATATTTGATAATTCTGTCATTTTATCTTTTATAATATCATTTTTTAGCACTGAATCTTCTGGTAATTCTTTATATTTACTAACTAAAGTTTCATAATATCCTGGTACATTGCTAACCAATTCAACTACACTTTCTTTTAAAATTGGGAAAATGCAGTTTATTATAATTATTATTATCAAAATAAAAATTATGTATGTTGCAATTACTGATAATCCTCTTGCTCTCTTTTTTACAAATTTTAGTTTTGATTTTTCTAATGCCCCTTCTATTTTTTTACATGGCATAAATAATATATATGATATTAATAATCCTGCTAAAAATGGTTTTAGTATTCTAAAAAATGTTCCAAACCATTCTGTAACATTTGAAAAATTGTCTAACATCTTATATACAATTACTACAGTTAGTGCTATTAATAACCACGATATTCTTTTTTTCCATCCTTGTTTTATTTCTTCCATTTAATTCCCTCCTTAAAAAATTTCTAATCCAACTGGGCAATGGTCACTTCCCATTATTTCTGGATATATTTTTGCTTCTTTTATCTGGTTTTCTATTGATTTTGATACAATAAAATAATCGATTCTCCATCCTACATTTTTTTCCCTTGCGTGTCCCATATAAGACCACCAACTATATGCATTATCTTTGTCTGGATATAAATATCTAAATGAGTCGGTAAATCCTGCATCAAGTAATTCTGTCATTTTTTGACGTTCTTCATCTGTGAAGCCTGCGTTGTGTCTGTTTGTTTTTGGATTTTTTAAGTCAATTTCTTTATGTGCTACATTTAAATCTCCACACATTATTACGGGTTTTGTTTCGTTTAGTTTTAATAAGTATTTTCTAATTTCGTCTTCCCATATTTGCCTATACTCTAGTCTTTCTAATTCTCTTTTTGAATTTGGAGTATAAATATCTACCATATAGAATTTTTCAAATTCTAGTGTTATTACTCTTCCTTCTTTATCGTGTTCTTCTATTCCAATTCCATAAGTTACATTTAGTGGTTTTTGTTTTGTAAATATTGCAGTTCCTGAATATCCTTTTTTCTCTGCACTATTCCAGTAACTTGTGTATCCTTCAAATTCTAATTTTATTTGCTCTGGTTGACATTTTGTTTCTTGTATACAAAATATGTCTGCATCTAGTTTTTTGAATATATCTTCAAATCCTTTTGTTAAACATGCTCTTATTCCATTTACATTCCATGATATTAATTTCATACATCTATCTCCTATATTTATTATTAACTACATTTATATTGTACTACATTTACTAAAAAATAGCAAACTTCATAATAACATAATTTTTCAATCCATACAAAAAGAACTCTATTTCTAGAGTTCCTATAAATCATATGTTATTATTGAGCAACACTTACTGGTAAGTATCTTACACCCCAAGCCAATGCTTCTGCGTGAGAATTTACATATATATCTATTTTGTTTCCGTTTATTGCTCCACCTCTGTCTTCTACAGTATATACATGACCATTAATATTTAATTTTGTTCCAAATGCAAATTTTCCAGATGCTGCAACTGTTCTTCCCGCTGTTGCTTTAGTTCCCATTGCAGTTCTTCCTGTTGCTTTTCCACAACATTTTGCACATGAACAATATGCAGTTATTTTATATACTTGTGTTCCAGATGTTGTTGTAGCGGCTGTAGCTACAGCTGCTCTTGTTGTTGTTCCTGATCTTGATGTTACTTTATTTACCTGTACTATTTTGTTTACAGGTTCTGTTATTACCTTTTCAGATAATTGTGTTTTTTCAATTTCTACGTCATTTTGATATTTTATTTTATATGTTACTTCTTTAAGTCCATTTTTTCCTTGTTGTAACACTTTATTTGTTGTGTTTGTACTTGTACCTGCTGAATTTTTTGTTACTGTTTCATAAGGTATCTCTACTTGTTCTGTAACAACTTTTTCTGTGATTGGTGCATAATTGTTTAATAAGTCTTCTAGTGTTGTTTGTACACCTTCTTCAGAAACTTTTGCTATTTGAACTTCATTATATGATTTATCTACTATTTTTATAACAGCTCCTGCTGTTACTTCTTCATTTGCTTCTGGTATTGTTTTTTGATTTTCATCTAAAACAATATTGTTTTCTTCTAATACTTCGCTAACAGTTGATTTTGATGTTAATGCTGTTAACTCATATCCATTTTGTAATACTATTTTAATATCTTTTAAGTTTGTGTTTACTGCCATTACTCCTATTCCAGATATTAGTATTAATATTATACTTATACATATGATTTTCATTATAGAAATTGAAGCTTTTTCTTCTTTTTTCATAAATTTTTAATACCTCCTTTTGGCATCGATTTTAATTATACTATATTTTTTTGTTTTTGTCAAATTTGTACAAGCCTAGAACTACAAGTGGTTCATTATAGTATATGTTGTAAGCCTTGGAAATAGTACACATTTTTTTGAATATTTTTTATATTATTTTCAAAATCTCTTGTTAAAAAACTTAAATTATGTTATTATCAATTTGTAAATTGTATATAATAAAAAAGGAGGCAAAACTATGGGATGGATTATATTAGTAATAGTAGTATTAATCGTAATTGCGGTAATATCAATGTACAATGGATTAGTATCTGCTAGAATAAAAGTAGACAATGCATGGAGTCAAATTGATGTTCAATTACAAAGAAGATTTGACTTAATTCCAAACTTTGTTGAAACTGTAAAAGGATATGCAGCACACGAATCAGAAACTTTTGAAAAAATTGCACAATTAAGAACTTCTTGGGCAAACGCTGGAACAGTTGCAGAAAAAGCAGAACTAGATAATCAACTTTCAGGAGCATTAAAAACAATAATGGCCGTTTCAGAAGGTTATCCAGAATTAAAGGCAAATCAAAACTTTTCTGAATTATCTGAAGAATTAAGAAATACAGAAAATAAAATTTCTTTTTCTAGACAATTCTACAATGATAGTGTAACAATGTATAATCAAAAATTACAACTTTTCCCTTCAAATATAATTGCTGGAATGTTTAATTTCCAACCTCGTGAATTATTTGCAGTAGAAAATGCAGAAGTAAGAAAAAATGTAAAAGTTGATTTTGGTAAAAATGCATAAGAATTTTAAGGGGGTTGTCTTATGGACTTCCCTTTTTGCTTTTTTTAAATTAATATAGAAGAAAGGAGTTTTCTATGTTTGCAACTAGTAAAAAAAATAAAATCGAATCTGGTATAATTGTTGGAATTTTTATACTTGTAATAACTTTAATTGTGTATTATATCTGTAATGCACTAGATTTAGGAAGTTTGTCTATAGTAATTGCTTTGGTTTTTTCTATTGCAAGTGCCTGGGGTTCTTACTATTATAGTGATAAAATTGTTTTAACTTCTTGTCATGCACGTCCTGCAACAAAGGAAGAAGATTTGAAACTTGTTAATATTCTTGACGCACTAATGGTTACTGCAGGATTACCAAAAAAGCCAGATTTATATGTAGTAGAAGATGCTCAACCAAATGCATTTGCAACAGGAAGAAATCCTGAACATGCTATAATTTGTGTTACTACTGGTTTATTAGAAAAATTAGATTATTACGAATTAGAAGGTGTTATTGCTCATGAAATGAGTCATATCAAAAATTATGATATTCTTTTAAGTGCTGTTGTTTCAGTATTTGTTGGTCTTATTGTAATGCTTTCTGATATGTTTTCTAGAATTCTTTTCTGGGGTGGTGCAAAGGATAGAGATAGTGATAGTAAGGCAAATGGTATTTTGATGTTGTTAGGTCTTATATGTTTAATATTATCACCTATTTTTGGTACTTTAATGCAACTTGCTATTTCTAGAAAAAGAGAATTTTTAGCAGATAGTACTGCAGTTGAGTTTACTCGTAATCCAGATGGTTTAATTTCTGCTTTACAAAAACTTGATAGTGATCCAAATGAATTGCAGTCTGCAAATTCTGCAACTGCAAATATGTACATTGTTAATCCATTTAAGAAAAATGGAGAAAAGGGTAAAAATAAAACTTCTAACATATGGTCAACACACCCTAGTACAGAAGCAAGAATTGAAGCATTAAGAAATATTAGATAAAAAACCAGAATTAAGATTTTGTAGCAGTTTGCACTGCGTACAAAATCTTAATTCTGCCATATTTATATTCTAGGAAGGTTGCATAATTTACTAATATATAAAATATTTTTTGTGTTTTCAAAAGTTATTTTTTCAACTTCTTCTAAAGTTAAACCTTTCACATCAGCAATTTTTTGTGCTATATATTTAACATTTGCTGGTGTATTGCGAGTTCCTCTAACAGGTTCTGGTGCAAGATATGGACTATCTGTTTCTATTAATATTCTATCATTTGGAACTAAATTAATCATTTCTTCTGCATTTTTTGAGTTTTTAAACGTTATTGGTCCTGCAAAAGATATATAGAATCCAAGTTTTAGTCCTTCTTTTATTAATTCTCTATTTTGTGGACAACAGTGAAATACACCTGTTTTCGTTACTTTATTTTCTTTTAAAATTTGTAATGTATCCATAACTGCTTCTCTTGTATGAATAACAATTGGCAAATTATATTTATTTGCTATTTTTATTTGTTCAATAAAAGCCCTTTTTTGTAGTTCTTTATTATCTGTATTCCAATAATAGTCAAGTCCTATTTCGCCTATAGCACAAATTTTTTCTTTATTTTTTTCAACAATTTTTTCTATTTCTGCTAATTGTTTCCACAATTCTTCTTCAGTTTGTGGAATATCATTTGGCGAAACCCCTGCAGTTGTGTATATAAAGTCATATTTTTTTGCAATTTCTAATGCCTTTTTTGAACTTTCTACACTATACCCTGCAGTAATAAAATTTGATACACCAGATTCACGTATTTTTTTTATTTGTTCTTCCCTATCTTCATCAAATTTTTCATCATTTAGATGACTATGACTATCAAATAATCCCATTTTAATTCCTTCCTTAATTATAAATCTGGTTTAAAAATAAAACCAGATTTTATATCATTTAAATAAAATTACTACATTTGCTATTGCATATTCCTTGCAATGTGAAATACTTACATCTATACTTTCAATTTTTTCAGTGTTAATATTATGCAAAATTATACTTGGTCTACCTTGCCCATCATTTATTGTTTCAAAATCTTTCCAACATACAGAATATTTATCATCTAGTATTTTTGAAATTGCTTTAAATGCCGCTTCTTTGGCAGCAAATCTTCCTGCATAGTGTTGATATTTTTGTTTTTTTCTTGATTCGCAATATTCAATTTCTTTTTCTGTATAAACTCTCTCAATAAATTTAGTTCCAACATTTTCGATGCTTTCTTTAACTCTTTCAATTTCAATTATGTCAGTTCCACATGTAATTTTCATATAGTTTTGCTCCTCTTTTAATAGTTACCTTTAAAACATTCTTGTTCACTGCTTTATAAACGAATTAAGTAATCAATTTTATTTTATAATATTTATATAATTTAATACATTAAAAACAAGTGATACTCCCAAAATAATAGCAACCACAAGCATTATCTTAGAATTGTTTTCAATGTTTGATTCTTTATACAAAACATCATATTTGGTTTTTATTTCTGTAAATAATCTATCCAACTCAAAAGTTTTTCCTATTATCAAATTTATTTTTGAACCAACCTCATCTGTTGTTATATCAAGTATCCAAACATTTTTTGTAAAATCGATAAATTTCTTTCTTGCTTTTTTTACATTAGATAATTTTTTAAATTCTGTTTCTAATTTTTTTAAATAAATCTTTTTATATAAATTCAATATATATGTATAAAAATACTCATTTTCAAATTTATCTGGTAACTCTGTAAAATTGTTTATGTCACTGCTTGATGTAAATAGTACGACTCCTTGTTTCGTAAATCCAAATTTTGCATATTTCCATTCAGAAAATTGTTTTGCATCATCTTGTTCTAGTTCAACTGAGTTATCTGCTGGTAAGAAATTAGCATATTTATTAAAGTTATATTTTATATTTTCAAAATTTTTATTTGAGTTCCAAGCGGCTCTATCTATACAGACATATGAATATGTTAAGAATTTTTCAGTGTCTATATCAATTTTCATTGCCTCTAAATCCGAACCTGTTATTCCTTTAATAAATTCTGTTAATTTATTTACATCATCAAAAGTGCTTGTTTGCAAATAAATTTTATCATAATTGCTTAATGTATTTTCTTGATTTATACTTCTAAATTTATAGTTGAAATTTAACAAATCTGAGAAGTTGTTACTTTCTTCTATATTTGTTTTCATTGTAAAAAAACATATACCTGTATTGAAACATATAATTTCAATTTTTCTAACTTTAAAGAATATTCCCTTTTCTGTTGCTTTTCCTTGTATATCTTCTTTTAATTTATATTCAAATATTGTACAAGGATTTTTGCTTAATATTGCTGATTTTGTTTCTTCTGGTAGTTCTTCTAGTTTTTCTAATTTTTGACCTGTATGTGAAAAACTTGAAAAAAGGTATTCTCTTGTTTTTGGTGAAAAATAATTATATAAATCAATATCTTTGTTTTTTTCAAATACTCTTAGTTTAAATCTATCATCTTTTATTAAATTTAATATATATTTTTGATATTTTCCTTCTCCTATAACAAATGGATGTACAAAATATGTATATTGATAGTTCGTCTTTAGTTCCATTTTATTTCTCCCTTTCTCGTTCGTGTTCTATTATTTTTCTAGTTGATTATAATAATTCATATTTATATCTTTTCCATAATGCCATCTTCCTATAAAGTCTATTAATAAATAGTCGTCTAAGTTGTATATTGGCTCTTGTACCACGTTTCCTTTGCTATCTATGCTTCCCCATTTTCCGTCTTTTTTTACCGCAGAAAATCCATAATCATTTTGTTCCATTGCATCATCATAAATGTAATCTACAATTACTTTTCCTGTTTTATCAACATATCCATATTTTCCATCTTTTTTACTTAAGAATAATGTTTTATTTGGATATATATCTAACTCTGTTTTTTCTTCAAATTTAAAGTTGTAATATTTTGATCCGTCATTATTTCTTAGTTTTACATATCCTTTTGTTTCGTTAAGCTCTATAAATACACCTTCTGCTTTTGTTTCTAAATTGCTATTTAATATTTTGGCATTGTAATTGCTATCTTCTACAATGTATAAATCTGCTTTTTCGCTAAATGTTATTGTACTATATTCAAATGGTAATTTTTCTTCTTTATTGCTATTAATAATTCCATATTTTCCATCTTTACTTGCTATAAACATTCCAACTTTTGCTTCTTTTAAATCGTCGTATTGAGCATCTATTAGTACATTTCCTGTTGTACTCATTACACCATATTTATTTGATTTTGTGAATATTACTGCATTTTCTTGGTTTGCTAACACTTGTTTGATTGTGTCAAATCCTGATGTTAATACATCTGTACCGTCTTTTTTTACAAGTTTTTGTTTTCCATTTACAGTTACAACATACATATCATTTCCATAAACTTTTTCTATTGTGTCATATTTTGCTTCTAATATTGTTGTATTAGAATAGTCTACAATTCCGTATTTTCCATTTTCATTTTTTACAATAAATCCTGTTTTATTGTCTTTTCCTAATACGTCTATGTCTGCATATTGTGGTTGTATTACTATTTTACCCTCATTATCTACTATTCCATATTTTCCGTCTTTTTTTGTTTTAAATGAATTTTCTATTCCTGATATTGCTGTTATTTCATCATATTCTGTTGGTATAATTTCTTTTCCAGAAAAATCTATTAATCCATATTTTCCGTCTTTTTTTACTTTTATGACATTCTTATCATATGTAAGATTTTTTGATTTATCTGTGTTTTGTAAAGGTTCAATTTGGTCATATCCTGTAAATATCTCTTGATTTTTTTCGTTTAATGCTTTTGTTTTGTATTCTCCTGTTTCGTAATTTACATCATATGTGCATATAAATACTGCTAATTTTGAGTTTGGTACTACTATCATTTCCTTATATGATGGGTCTATTACGTCATTTCCAGCTGAATCTATTACTCCCCATTTATTGTCTTTATATGTTGCAAAGTAGTTTTTTGTTGTTATTTTTCCTGTTGTTGTTTCTTTGCTTAATAGTCCTTTTATTATGAATATAAACATTATTATTACTATTATTGCTATTAGTACTGCAAATACTTTTTTCATGTTTAGTTTTGGTTCTTCGTCATATCTTCTTCCCCTTGTTCTTCCTCTACTCATTTTATATTCCTCACATTCTTTTTTAATGTAATTTTTTATATTAGGAAAGTTGCATAACTTTCCTAATATATGAAAAATTGCATAACTTTTCTACAATAGAATATATCACAAATCATGCATATTTTCAAGTTAAATAACGCAAAAAGCCAGAATTAAGATTTTGTACGCAGTGCAAACTGCTACAAAATCTAATTTCTGCCATATTTATCTTCTACAGAAAGTTATCATACTATGATAACTTTCCTAGAATAGAAAAAAACTGAACAAATTGTCCAGTCTTTTTCTATTCTGTTTTGTTTAAAAATTTGCATACAACAACACTCATATCATCTTTTGCAATTCCATATCCATTGTCAATAGCCTCGTTCAAAACTAAATCCGCAATTTTTTTAGTGTTATTTGTTTCAATGTCTTCTAGCAAATATTTAACCCATAATTCTTTATTTTTATATTCAACATTAGAATCCAAAATACCATCTGTACACATAAGCATAATTTCTCCAGAAATAATATCTCTATCAAAGGCTTGTAATGCAGCATGATTAATAATACCTACTGGAAGAGAATTTGCCTTAATAACTTGAACATTATTACTGTTTTTTATATATGTTGGACACGCACCATTTTTTATAAATTCAATGTTTCCTTTATATAAATCTATAATTGCTACGTCTAATGTTGCAAAAATTTCTTCGTTTTGATTTATTAAACTTGAGTTAATCAATTCCATAGATGTCTTTTTATCAAAACCAGATACCAAAAGATTTTCTAACATTTTTAGTGCTTTATTACTACTTTGACGTGCTTCTTCTCCTGAGCCCATTCCATCACTTATTGCCACTAAATATTTTCCATCTTTCAATTTTATGCTAAGCACACTATCCCCAGAAACTTTGCTATTTGCTTTTGTGGTTTCTGCATTTCCAATTGCCATAACATATTTGTCATCAGATAAAAAGTTGAGTCTTGTCCCAATAGATGCCTCTTGGTTTAATACTATTTTTTCTTTTAAAATGTCTGTTAATATTTTCTCTATATAATCAATATCTGTGATATTTGATTTTTCCATATAAATTTCTACTAAATATCTGTCTTCTTTTTGTATTGATATTTCTTGTATTTCTATTTCTTTTTGTTTTAACAATTCAACAATTTGCTTTTTTTGCTTAGTAAATTGTTCTTCATTTTGTATGTTTTTTTCTATATTTTCGGCTATATTAGATATTGCTTTAGAAACTCCCTGTAATTGTGTTTCTATGTTTTTCTTGTTTTCTTCAAATTTCTTTTGCCATACAAAATTTGATTTGCTAATTTTATATGACATATTTATTACTCTTACCATTTGTGCTATATTTTCTTCTAAGTATTCACTTATTTTTTTGTCATCAAATCCTACAATATAACTATTGCATTTTGCAAATATTTCTAATAAGTTTTCTCTTGTTATCTGTTGTTTGTCAATCAATGTTTTAAAAATCTCGTCAACTATTGGTCCGTCTACCTTTGACATATCTTCATATAACATATTATTTTCATAACCATTTAAATTATCAAGTAATTCTGAAATAAATATTTCTTTATTTGATTGTATTGGTTCTTCTTTTTCTTGTTTTTCTTGTGCTTTATATGTTTTTGCCATTTCTTGAATTGTGTCAGATACATTATTTAGTCTTTCTGCGGTTTCTTTGCTTTTGTTTAATGCTCTATCTGGTGCCACTGGCAAAAATTTAGAATTTCCCATAAATTCTTTTATATTTATCTGCACTGATTTTGGTACTGCGAGTAAGCCTATTGAAGCTATTAATATTTCTTTGAAGTGTATCAATTCTACTGTATTTCCATTTGCAACATATGCTAACACTATATTTCCTAAACAAAATCCAATTATTACTCCAATTTTTCCAAATTTGTTTAAGATTCCTGATATCATTCCTGATATTGCATATGCAGCCACCATTACTGGTTCTGATGATGTTATTACACCTAGTGTTACACCAATTGTGACTCCTGATGTTGTCCCTACTAATACTCCGTTTTTCCATCCTAATATTAATACTATTAATATACTTAAAATGTTTTTTATTGAAAATCCAAATATGCTTAATTTTCCAAATGCACATACGGCTATTGCAAGCATTAAACTTGCTCCTAATACTTCTTCTATTGAAAATGCTTTTTTCTCTCCAAAGTTTCTAAATACAATTATTGAGTTTACAAATATTTTGTAAAATACTATTGTTATTATTGAAAAACATATTATTGATAATACGTCATATAATGTGAATCCTGAAATTCCTACTTTTGCAAGTTGTATTATCATTGTTGATATAAATATATTTTTTGCTAAATTTACTTTTTCATTTACATCGTCTTCATTATATTTTGGCTTTATTAAAAACATTGTTACTATTAGCACTAGTGTTGTTAGTATAAATGATAATGCTCCACTTATTCCAAATTTTATTAGGTTTCCTATTATTGCACATGCTACTATCCCTAATAATGGAACTGAGTTTGATATACATGCTCCTAATATACTTATACTGAATGGTGAGATTTCGCCTGTTAGTCCTACCATTGATAACATTAGTGTTATTGTGTATATTGGTATGTTTTTTATTGCAAATACGTTTGTGAATAGTTCTATTTTCTTTTTTTCTTCTTTGTAATTGTGCCTATCTATTGTGTTTTCGTTTATATTTTGAAACATCCTTACCACCTCTTAAACTTTTATAGCATCATTTTACTACTTGTCCTTAGTATTTTTTGTCTTTTTTAGAAAGTGATTTCAAAAAAGTTTTTTACATTTTGTGATATATAATTTATTTTTTCTTTTATTATTTATCTGTTTATGCTTTATATTCTATTATAATTTGGTGGATTTTGCAATATATTTTCGATTTTTTTGATTTTGAATTTAAATAATTTATTAAAATTTTTTTAAGTATTTACTTTTTCTAGTATATCTTGTTATCTTCACATCAAGTTATAGAAAATCACTCAAATTATAGTAAAATTTTAAAATACGTATTGATAGTATTTTACTATATTTGAGTGATTTTATAATTTTATCTCTTAATTTATATTTTAATGTTTAATACACTAATTTTTTATTTTCTTCTTTATTTCTTCCAATTCGCCTTGAGATAATTTTGTAACTTTCTTTATAGTTTCTTCTGGTATCTTTTCTTTTAACATTTCTCTTGCAGTTTCTATTATTCCCTCTTTTACTCCTTGTTCTTTTCCAACTTTAGTAGCATAACTAATCGCATTTATTCTATCCATTTCCCATTTTTCTCTTAATTCTGCAAGTCTTCTTACTTCTGCATCTCCTGTTAAATAATTCATTTCTTTTCTTGCATCTTTTAATGT